>Ga0326512_10000168_pt1 | contig 56415 bp, 58 predicted proteins | sample 1_2617_0518_D_FD_203652 | JGI IMG/M metagenome (GOLD analysis project Ga0326512, IMG submission 203652) | Bovine rumen microbial communities from UC Davis, California, United States - 1_2617_0518 | ecosystem: Host-associated > Mammals > Digestive system > Stomach > Rumen | place: USA...
GCTGTTCCTTATCAGATTACAGGATGCTGGAAAAGGCTACAGTACCGTTAAAACCGTGCGTGGAGTTCTGCGTCCTGCTTTTCAGATGGCTGTCGATGATGATATACTGAATAAAAACCCATTCGGATTTCAGCTTGCCGGGGTGGTGGTAAACGACAGCGTGACAAGAGAGGCTATCAGCCGTGAACAGATGCGGCAGTTTTTGAAATTTGTACATGATGATAACTGCTACTGCAAGTATTACGAGGTAGTTTACATCCTGTTCCACACAGGTATGAGAATTTCAGAATTCTGCGGACTGACGCTCAAAGATATTGACCTGGAAAACAGGATCGTCAACATAGACCACCAGTTACAGCGCACTTCCGAAATGGAGTATATCGTTGAATCGACAAAGACAAACTCAGGCACAAGAAAGCTGCCGATCACGGAGGATGTCGCACAATGCTTCGCTGCGATTATTGAGGACAGAGAGCCGCCTGCGGTAGAGAAATTCATTGACGGCTACGGCGGTTTCCTGTTCTATGATGACAAGGGTATGCCGCTTGTAGCAATGCACTGGGAGCATCGTTTTAATAACATGGTTGACCGCTACAATACCATCTACAAAATTCAGATGCCGAACATCACACCCCATGTCTGCCGCCACACTTATTGCAGCAATCAGGCAAAATCAGGAATGAACCCGAAAACGCTTCAATACCTGATGGGACACAGCGACATCGGTGTTACCATGAATGTATATACGCACCTCGGTCTTGAGGATGCAGCAGACGAGCTAAAGAGGATAGAAGCCATTGAGCTTGCAAGGAAGGAAATAGAGAAAAAGCCGGACACACCGCCGGAGCAGTTATTATTCAGATCAGTTTAATATTTTGCTTCCATGCCTCGTCACCGTGCGGGGCTTTTTCTTATTTAAAATGCGAAAAAGGGTAGCTGCGAGCGAGACGGTATGATATAATGGTATAAATAAACTCGGATCAGGAGTGAAAGTAATGAAAATAATATTGGTTGAAGCAGATAAAATGAAAATAAAGGAATTAGAAAGAGAAAGTGCTTTTACTTGGGAAGGTATGACACTTGATCGGGAAAATATCGATGCGATCGCTAATGCTTTTATTGAGGAGCAGCTCGTAAAGATAGATACATCTGAGATAACAGGCTATATATGGTATGGTAGTACTATGAATGAGTTATATCAATTAAGTGGCGATAATCAGTATCAAGATGATCTGCCCTTTCTTTGTTTTGACAATAAGTGTTTTAATGGTTCGGGCGATCTGAACGTTTTCAAATTAATGGTTGGTGCAAGATGGTTAGATGATATTGTATGTAACAATTCTATCCAGGAGGAGAAAAAATGATGTCTGAACAAGAACTGAGAAGGTCTTTAGATAATTATTGTTTGCCTCATAGGTTGATACCTATGAAATCGAAACCAGAAAACCGTCTGGAAAGCTTATTTAATAAAGGTTACGGTTATATGATACTGGATGATTTTGCAGTTTCCGGAAGAGCATTCAATGATCATATGATCGTTGGCAGAAATTTTCTTATCTTAAAGGATCATGGAGTGATAATGTATTCTGAGATCATCTCTATGATTTTTTATAAAGGAAGTCCCGCTCAGCAGGCAAATGATCCGGGAGGATCCGTGCCTGCAAACTGGGTCATCAGATACAGGGACTGCACAAACAGCAACGAGGAAGATAAAACTGTGATTTATCTCGATGTAAATCATTCTTCGATTCTTTTTCCTCCCAATGATCCTGAAATGGAAAGCATTCTCAAAAACTGCAAAGGGCTTTTTGAGAAAAGTTCTGTTAAGCAGGATGTTTTATTAGAGAGAGTCAGAAGGGAACACCTTGAATTTGCACGATACATAAGAAGCAGGGGCATCAAAGTTGATGATTATATTGTAAAAAAATCGGAAACAGAAAAATGGATGCCGACCTATCTGAATTACAAGCCGTATTATCTGGAATGACAGAATCGGATTTCAGAGGGATTATATAAATCTGGAAAAATGGTTGTATTGATCGGGATCGGTGAAATAGTCAGAATCAAATAATCATTGAAACACAGGTGATGAAAGCTATGGTTACTATAACAGGTACAAAATCTTATGTAGATATTATTTCCGACAACCGTCAAGGCAGATTCGGCGGTGAACTCGGAAGCAAGGCGTTTTATGCAGATATTGATGATTTTCAGTGGATCAATATCGAAAATAAATTTGATGATACTTCTAAGATATGTCTTATTCTGGATGCACTTGAGGCAAACCATGAGCATGACTTCCGTATCTCTTTTCCATTCAACAAAACATCTGAACTTGTCAGCGTGATGCAAAGCGTCCCCGGACTCATGGGGAAAATATACCAAAGCGGAGAGGAATGTTTTAAATGGGAGCTTCCGAACGGGATCGCTTTAAAAGGCGATCACAATAAAGAGGCAAACGACTGGCATGTTATCGTGACTTATCAGAATAATGGTAAAGAGGTACAAATAACGAATATTCATTCGGACGATGAAAAGATTTTTGAGCTTTTGATCGATATTCAGGCAGGAAGGACATTCTTTATCACAAAGACTGATATTTTCGGCAAGAAAACACTGCCGAAGATGTGTGAAAAAGCCAAATATGACAAAATGAGCGACAGAAAAAAAGCCGGGTACTCTATACTATGAATAAAAGCGGAGGCAGTATTATGCAGAAAACAGTAATAAAAGCCGTACCTTTTGTTTCGGTTAACGGTATTGAGTTTGGAACATCGAGAGAGAAAATCCGGGAAACACTGGGTAAGCCGGAATACTCTTTTTTCAAAGATGATGATAAGATTGAGACGGATATTTTTGGATGTTTTCACATATACTATGACGCTGATTACAGATTTGAAGCTATCGAAGTGGTTTATGTTGATGAAACCGAAATATATTATGACGGCATAAAAGTCCCTCAGACTTATAATACTATGTTATCGTTGCCTCGCCTCGCGGGGCTTATTTTGGTTTTGTAAAAAAAGCGAAAAAAGCGTGGCAGAAAACAGATTTTCCTGACCACGCTATAAGTTACAATTATCAGATATTCATCCCAAGCATAAAACCAAGCAAAAAACCATCATCATTATCTGTTGTAGTGATAGGAACAAGCTCTCCGCCCTGTCTGCGACAAGGATACATTTTTACATTCTCCGCCTCAGCATAGAACTGGCAGGTATCCTTAAGACCGCTTGGGGAAAAGACCGCCATCATACGCTTGCCGTTTTCATCAGCCTGCGAACCGAGTATTGCACAGGTAGCAAGAACACCGCCTCTTTTATCAGCTTCTTCGCCATCAATGATAAAGTTGTAATTCAGCTTTTTGGTGTAAGCCTCAAGCTTATGATCGTAATATTCTGCACGATAGGTTTTTGACGATTTGTCATAGGATGTTTCCAACGGCACACCTACAATGCAAAGACATTCTTCTCCGTCATACTTTACATGAACAGAAAGCTCCGGATCATCCGGTATTTTTCCGGTCATACCTCTGTCCATATGAAAAATGGATCCTCCGTCTGCAATTACTTTGCCGTCAAAACGAAGCTGGGTTTTGCCGTCAGTCATGCTGTTCATTACAAGAACAATGTCGTGATTATTCCACTTGCCTGCGTAGTATTTTGCTTCCATTATTGTTACCCTCTTTCTGATGATATGCAGGACAATGCCTGCGTTTTTTATTTTGACGCAGCATCGTTAACTATGTCTTCAATGCTGCATAAAAACCATAATCTTTTTACTATTCACAATTCCTTGCTTTTATATATCCAAAACGATAACAGCCATGATATAAGATAAATAATAATAGCTGCTCCCACAGAAGCTATGCCAAAGGGAATATCCGGGGCTGCTATCTCACCGTATTCGATCATTCCTTCATAAAAGCCTGCTGCTATTCCGCAAAGAAACATCATTATGAAAAAAATAATAACTCCCACTTTTGCTCCGAAACGGGTTATTATCGGCAGAAACATAGAACACAGAAATAGCGATACCGAAAAACCTGTCAGCAGTATCGGCATTTCCTTATCCATTTCATTATTTCCTGATGCAAATACATATACTATACAACTGATAACTAATACAGCCATTACGAAGATAATGGATAAAAAAGTTACTATATATTTTGCATGGATAAAGGCAGAGCGTTTGCCGGGCATAGCTGCAAAGAAACTGCCCCATCTGCTCCTCTCGTTAAGCAAAAACAGTGCGGCAGGTATGCAGGAAGCATACAGCAGGGAAGAAACAAGACTATAATAACCTTCGTCCGGCGGAAGGTTATATGTCACGGTGGATAAAACAGAAAATATCAATAGTATAGGCAGCAAAAAGCGTAAATAATACCAGTCGTTTTTCAGAGCTGCTTTCATTCATCGTCCTCCTTCACCATAAATATAAACAGGGATTCAATATCTATGGATGATATCTTAAAGTTCTTCGGCGCAGCCTTGCGGTAAATGATGACATCCGCACCGTACTTATTAACCCTTTTCCCGATAATAGCCTTTTCGTCAAGCTCTGCAAGCTGCTGAGAAGTACAATGAAGAAGCCCGTATTCTTCATACAGTCTGTCCTTTTCTTCACAAAGAAGCAGCTTTCCCATATGCAGGAATGCAATATAATCGCACATCTTTTCAAGGTCGCTGACAATGTGTGAGGATATAAGAACCGAATGTTCCTCATCCTTTGTAAAATCGTACAGAATATCCGTTACCTCATCTCTTGCCACAGGGTCCAGACCGTTTGTAGCTTCGTCAAGAATAAGCAGCCTTGCATTATGCGACAATGCCGCCGCGATAGATAGCTTCATACGTGTTCCCTGTGACATCTTTGAGATCTTCTTATTATCCGGTATGCCAAGCCTTTCGGCAAGCGAAAAGAACTCCCTGCTGTTCCAGCTTCTGTATGCCGATCTCATAATGCTGTCCACATGACGAAGCTTGAAGCCCTTATCAAATCCTATGCAGTCCATCACAAAGCCAATATCATCCTTTGCAAGATAAAGATCTTTTCCTTCATATCCTAAAATTGATATGCTCCCGCTGTCAGGCTGGCTCAGCCCTAAAAGCAGTCGGATCATCGTGCTTTTACCTGCGCCGTTTTCACCGATAAGTCCCATGATACAGCCGCCGGGCAGTGTCAGGCTGATACTGTCCAGCGTAAAGTCATTGTAATGCTTTGTTAAGCCTTTTAGTTCGATCGTGTTCAATTATTTTCCTCCGTTTCATAGCGGATCATTTCAATAATATCCTCTGTTTCAAGTCCACAGGAGGATGCAAGCTGTAATATCGCAGCAATATGCTCCTCTATCTGCCTGAGATTTTCCTCACGCAGCAGCTCGGTATTTTTCGCAGCTACAAAGCAGCCTTTACCTGCAACCGTGTAGATGAAGCCCTCTCTCTCAAGCTCGTCATAAGCTCGTTTTGTGGTAATGACACTTATGCGAAGCTCCCTGGCAAGACTGCGGATAGAGGGGAGCATTTCATCTGCCGAAAGCTCCCCGCTTATGATCTGGGATTTAATTTGCGTGTAGATCTGATCGTAGATCGGCGTCCCGTTCCTGTTATCGATCAGTATGTTCAATTACATCACCGTCCGTTTTTTCAGCCGGCGCTAAGGATCGGTGCAATAAGCTGTATAGCTGCAAGCAATGTTGAAATGACAATAAACACAATCATTCCTGCATTTGCGATAATAGTGGGTACACCTTCCTTAGCCGTCGGAAGAAGCTCTGATTTTTCTGTCCGGAATTTTTTGCAGTTTACGATAAACAAAATGATACCTGCAACAACCATTCCAAAATATATTATAAGATAAGCATAGTAAATAATCAATCCGGGCAGTACAGTTTCCATTAACGCAGCAGGTATTTCCTTACCCTGAAATGAAAGCTGATTGAGTTCTGTAATAGCCTCCTGATTCAGAGCACTCATAGCGAGAGGGGCAAGTACACCACCGATAAAATTGATTCCGGAGTGCATTATGATAGTATGTATGATATTTCCGCTTTTGATATAAACATAGCCAAATATAAGTCCCATACCAAAGGTATAAACAAACTGATACAGATTTGTATGGAACATTGCAAAGCACAGTGCCCCGAAAATTATAGCCCATTTTTCACCGTACCCAGACAATTTATCAAGCAGCAGCTTGCGGAAGAACAATTCCTCAACGATGGGAGCGATTATTACCGTATATATGATCGTCACAATTTCCATTGAACTGATAGTGTTTACCAGACCGTTCTGAGACTGACCGCCTGTAAGAATTGATGCTAAAAACGAGCTGATGAAATTACCTATACACATGACCGAAAGGGTCATCAGAAAAAACATGATTCCATGTGATGCTTTGAACGGCTTTTTTTCGGGAGTGCGTGAGGGCAGCTTTTTTGTCAGAATATAGATCAGCGGATAACCAAGCACGAGCAGAGGTATAGCACCTATAAGTACATTAATGGTAGAAGACTGTGCAAAGCTCTGATCTATGACTCCCTCCATAGTCAGGTTTGTAAGGACAGCTCCCAGAACTGTGATTACAATATTTGCACCCAGAAGCGGCAGAATGATCGAAAGTGCAAAGCGTGAAAATGCTTTTTTAGCTTTCTTTCTATCCTCTTGTTGTGTCAGCGGGCTTTCGGGTTCCGAGACTGATGTGTTGACCGATACTGTTTGTTCATTCTGATCCATATTAAACGCCCCCTTTGTTTTACTGTATATAAACAGTATATACAGTAAGCAGAGGTTTGTCAATACCATTGCAAAAATATTTTTGATTAATAGAATGACCATATTTCTTTCATAAAATAGCCTTATAGAACGAGGTTTTTTGTTTTGCAAATGCGAAAATGTTTTTTCTTTTGCAAAATGCGAAAAAGTGTAGCCGTGGGCGTTGTGGGTGTGGTATAATGGTGAAAATTAGAATTTAACGATATTTGATCAAGGAGCATGGTTTATGAAAATAGCAATGTTTACAATGGGAACCCGCGGCGATGTTCAGCCGTATATTTATTTGTCAAGGGCTTTGATCAAGAACGGACATGAGGTGACACTCGGTTCGCATCCTTGTTGGAGGAAGCTGATTGAAGATGCGGGTGTGCATTTTATTCCGATAGGTCCCGATATCAATATCGAACAGGAAGCTGCCGCCATCAGAGGAAAAAGCTCCAATGCAGCACTCGGTATGCTAAAAACCATGAATTTTGTGTTCAGGATCATTCAGGATTCAACGAATGATGTATATGAAGCGTGTAAAGGAAATGATCTTATCATCGTAAGTCACAGTCAGATGGGTGCGACCGAAGCAGAAGTTCTGAATATTCCAACGGTAAATGTAACTTTGCAGTGTGAAATGATTGCCCAAAAGAATAAGCCCCAGACATTCTTGAACAAACTGATCGGCGGATTTATCGGAAAACAGATGGCAAAGCCTTATAACAAAATCAGAAAGATCTACGGACTTAAACCGATAAAAGATTCAGACACAATTATTTCACACAAACTCGACCTTATCCCAATAAGCAAATATGTGGTTCAAAGAAGTCCGTATTGGGAAGAACATCACATCATGACCGGTTATTGGTATGAAGATGAGGAAGAATTTACTCCCAGCACGGAATTGCAGACTTTTCTGAAAAACGGCGACAAGCCTGTAATACTTGCACTTGGAGCAATGTCTTTTGAAGATAAAGCGGAAACGGATAAACTCGATATGTTTGTTAAAGCTTTTGATAAGGCAGGGTGCAGAGCCGTGATACAGGGATTTCAGCAAGCTCTGAAAAATTATAAACTGCCGGAAACAATGATAGCCTGCGGTAGTGTACCGCACAGCTGGCTGTTCAGACAGGGAAGATTTGTTATTCATCATTGTGGTTTTGGTACAACAGCAGCATCTTTGGTTTACGGTATTCCATCTATACCAATCCCACATATTCTTGATCAAATGGGATTTGCAATGCAGTTGAAAGATGTAAATGTTGCTGTGGAACCGCTGAAAGCAAAAGACCTCAGTGTACAAACAATATATAAAGCAATTATAGATATGCAGGATTCTTATGAAGAAAAATGCAGAAGTGCTAAGAAAATAGCGCAGATAATAAATACGGAGGGCGGGGTGTCTGAGGCTGTTAGCTTGATTGAAGAGGTAAAATGACAATTAAATTATGAATTACCATAAACCCGTTTAGTAGTAACCCACCCCTCATTTTACTACTATTCTACTACTAACGACTTCCCCGATTTGCCCCGATTTGCAAAGAATTGTAATTTTCGCCCCGTTCTGTCAAAGCAGCAACACAACCCCGGACACCCTCGCAAAATGCGGCATTTTATGCCCTTTTACAGCAATTTGAGAAAGGAAAATTCTATGATAAAAGTAATGTTCATCTGCCACGGCAGAAGCCGGGGGTAAGATTTACTATCCGCTGAACTGGGGCATTATGTTTCAACATTTTGCAGTTACACATAGACATTACTACTGTTTTACTACTAACGATGAAAGGAATAAGAGAGGGTGTAATTCTTCTGAAATAAGTCAATAAAGGACAAAAATAATCCCCGGCACTGCCATCAAGTTTTTAACCTGATAGTAGTGTCGGGGGATTCTCTTTGGTTTTTATTGTACGGCAAGACCAGTTTTCTTTGAAAATTCCTCAACTGTCATTTTTTCCTGTTCCGCCGCCTGCATTATCGTTATAATCCCTTTTTTGACTAATTCAGCAAGAACAGCAAGCCTACCTTCTGCTCTACCTTTTGCTTCGCCTTCCATCAGTATCTTATCGTAAATCTCACACATTGTAATCTCTCCCTTCTTGTCAACTGTTATAGCATTGTACTCATTTCTGAAACGCTCGTCGTCAGAGAATACGCTTATCATATCAAGTGTTTCTTCCGGATATTCCAATACCTGATTCGTTGGATGGTATTCTATACCGTTGTTCAGTGCATAGAAAAATTCTGCGATCAAACGAAAATCAGACTTGAATTTTTGTATTTGTTCCGGCTGCATATCCTTGATGGAATAAAAATTCATCTTGTAATCATTTACAAAGGGCAGCAGAGCATCGGGAATATTCAGACAGGAATGGAGATTCTTGCCGTAAGTCCATTCTCTTTTTCCAAAATAAATAACCAATGTGATGACCGGGTAACAAGTCTTATCTGTCTTTTCCTGAGCAGCTGTATACTGGCTTCGATAAACAGAGCCATCATAATTGATCACTCTCAGAGGCATCAGCTTGTCCGGGTCAACCTGATTCTCAATTCCAATAAATGCTAAATTAATATGTGTATTATGCCAGAACTTTGATACATCCCGCTGCTGACTTCTGATCTCTCCACTGACTTTATACTGTGATTCTTTGTCCGCAGGCGACAATTCATCAGCACTTATAACGCTTTCGCCATTAAAAAGCAGAACATTCAGAATATCAGCAAATACCGGCTCGTGTGATTCCAGTGTTTTTGTTGCAGTATCTTTTTCTCCCATGGGAAACACCCCTTTAATTCTATACTTTCCCACTTAAATTATACCATACAGGATAAAAAAATCAAGCTATTTTGCACCCTCTGTTTTCAAAAAGTAGTAGGAAAGAATAGTATCTATTTTTTACATATATTCCTCAATCTCAAAGTCGTTCATGTGTCCGTCAAGGAAATACTCCCATTCCTCATAGTTTCTGAATTTATGCTCCTGCTCACGGAATGCCTTGTTGTGACGGTGGTAATCCCTGTGCAGCAGCTCATGATAGATAACATACTTAACGACCTCCCTCGGAACATCCTTTGAATTGAGAATACTGTTTATGACGATACGGTTGTCCCTGTAAAAGTAGCATCCGTAATATGTTTTATATGCCTTTGATGTCCATTCGATTGATGAGATGCCCTCATATTCGCCGCCGAACATTTCATCCTTTACCTCCTGCACAAGAGTATCAAGGTCGTGATAAGGTTCTCTGCTGAAGGGGATTTTCTCATCCGGCAGTTCTTCAATTTTTTCGCCGTATCTGATTTTCTTACCCTTATAGACCTGAGCCTCAGCTACTTTCATTGCATAGTTTTCTCTTGTACCGTATAATTCCTGAGCGATCGGGTAGCGGTCATATATCTTATAAGCATAGCTTTCAAAATCTCCGCCGGATTCTTTGAGCGCCTCTGCAACATGATAAGGATCAACCTTCTTTCTGTCGGTAATACAGTTGAGATAGGGTATAGTTTCAAAAATCCTGAGATTTTCGATAAAAAGGGAGATACTATATTCATCAGGCCGCAGACAAAAATCCGAAAAATACTTTCTGATCAGTTCGGGTATGTTTATGTTTTCTTCGGAACATATAACTTTACGGTCTAAGATCAGGTTCTTGTATCCGGTGAGCTGATCTGCAAAAACGAGAAGAATATAATCATCGCCGTTTTCATCGGCAAGTGTATACCACCCTGACGGAACAGCTGTAGAGGTATTGTAAGAGGAGTTTTCGACCTCGAAGGCTTTATATACCTCTTTGCAAAGCTCCCAGGAATAATAGATATACGGATTTATTTCGCCCTTGTTTTCTTCCCTTTCCTCGTATTCTCCTTCAATGATCCATTCGGGATTAAGCCACTTATTGAATACCTCCCACTTGTCATTGAAATCGACAATGTTTACCTTCTCAGTGCCTCCTGCCTTGCGGCCTCTCATTCCTCTGCCTATCATCTGCATCAGCAGACCTTCGCTTTGGGTAGGTCTTGTCAGGAATACCGTATCTATATCAGGAACATCACTGCCCTCCGTCATAATGTTTACATTTATCAGAACATCAAAAAGCCCCTGTTTGAATTTTTCAATGGTCACGCTGTTGTCATCCTTTCCGGAATATACACAGCTGCATCTGACCCTGTGTTTTTTCAGCTCATCCATAAGCAGACGGCAATGAAGAACATTCAGTGCAAATATCAGTGTCTTACCGTAAGCGTCAGCGTTTTTCAGGTAGTCTTCCAGAATAACCTTGTTTCTTCCGGCACATTGCGCGATTTTACCTATAAGTGATTCCGGCAGTTCTCCGAATCTGCGGATGTTTTTAGCTTCATCCTCGGATATCATCGGTTCAAGCTCCTCGTTGGTTTCTACACGCTTGAATACCGGGTCTGCAAGAATACCGTTTGCAATCAGTTTTCCAAGTGAAATGTCATAGATGATATTATTATCAAACAGTTTCAGCAGTTCTGCACTTGCGCCTTCACTGCTCCTGACCGGAGTAGCCGTTATTCCGAGAAGCTTTGCGTCCGGGCGATATTTGAACAGATATTTCAGTGTTTCTCTGTATGAACGGGCAAATGTATGGTGAGCCTCGTCAATCACGATAAACAGCTTCGGGGAGGTAATGCGTCTTAGATGATTGTGATTCCTGCATAGGGACTGAATACTTCCGATAATGATATTGTCCTTTTTGGCGATAGCCCTTATACTCTGGTGCTCGCCTGAAATACAGCTTATCCTGTAGTTTTTTATATCCGGGTCGCTGAGCTTTGACAGTCCTGCAAATCTGTAAAAGCACTCCGCCGCCTGATCTATCAGCATATGTCTGTGAACGATCCACAATACCTGATACCCAAGGCTTATCATTTCTCTGATGAGAAAATACGATGCAGTCCTGCTTTTGCCGCTTCCTGTGGGCATGATAAGCATACCCTTTTTATTATCCTTCTTTACAAAATGCTCAGTGAGTGCGGAAACGGCATCCTTCTGGTAGTCGTAGAGGGGTATATCCTCAGATGGAGTTTTAGCCATATCAAGCTTTATTGTATATCTGAATTTTGAGCTTTGAGTTATCATAACATCACAGCCGCCTGTTTTCAGAAGTGCATTTATATAGGCACTGATAAGGCTGACAGTCAGCGGCTTTGATCTCAAAGTATAAAGTGCATTTATACTGTCGTACATTTTGATTCCGACTGTACTGCATACCTCCTTAAATGTGTCAGGATAATTATGAAACATGTTTTCCTCGATCACATTTCTGTATCTGACAACAAAGCTCCTGTCGGGATAATCGCATATAAGGTTCATAGAGCAGACAAGATCTTCCTTTTCCTCTGTAGGAAAAATCGGTCTGACATTTTCAGGTGTATCTGGGGAATAGATAACCTTTTTCAGAAAGGTATTGTCAAAGTTTTCCCATGTAAAAGCAGCCATTATTCCACCTCCTCGTCAATCAGATTATTTCCGTTGTAGCTTTCGATCTGGTCAATCATTGTTTCAAGGAATTCTGCAAGTGCTTCGTTTCCCTCACTGCCCTTTGCATACCAGATGTTTGACCTGCCGAATCCGAAATCCTTTCCCTTTTTGCCGCCGTGCGGAACATACCATTTAGTCTTGCGTCTTTCTTCTTCGGGAAGAAGGATGCAGTCCCGTCTGTCGGCTACAAAATTGAAATACTGTTCGTAGCCGTCATCAAACTGCAAGACCTGACCAAATCTGTATACAGTAGCATTTCTGTACCATCCGACAACTCTTGTGCTTCTGTGGTCATTTTCCTTTGCGCACCATACCACTATAACATCATTGATTACATCTTCCTTCTTTGCACCTGCACAACCGATTATGTTTTCAATATGAAGCTCCACTGTCTGGGGCGGTGGCATAACATAGCCGAACATCAGATCTCCGTCAGAAAAGGATACGGGTTCAAAATTATAACACTCTCCGCCGTCGTTGTTTTCGGTTACATACTTCCCGCCGTTTACAGGCTCGTCGATGTCCTTAATGACACCTCTGTAGTATTTCATATATGCGATATTACAAAAGATTATGGGTTTCATAATGCTTCCTCCTCGTTGTTATATTTCAGGAAAATAACCATATCATCTGCCGGCATCTGATGTGTTTGTTATTTCCTTGTGACTATATCATAACAATCAGGAGAAAAAAATTCCAGGAAATCTTTTCCCCAAGTTAAAACGGCATAAAATCAGAAAAATATTATCTTATCGCAGGCTGATCTTCTTATGCACATACTTTTCATATTCATCAATAAAGCTATAGATATTATCCTTACCAAGTGCATGAAGAAAAATAAAGTCCCCGATATTGTTTTCCGTAAGCTCTCCATCCTCTGAAAGCAAAAACAGATCCTCGGCCTGCGGGAGAGTAAGCTCCAGACCGATGCAGAATTTATACAGCACCGTCCTTGTTGCTCTGATCCTTCCGCTTATTATCTTTTTGAAGGTATCGCCGCTTTGCTGACAAAGATCTACCAGCTCCTCATAAGTCCTGTTCCGGCTGTAATTATGCTCCTTTTCAAAGATAAGCAGATATTCATTTATTTTCGAAGCAAGCTTTCTGCGGTTTTCATCAAAGCCTCTCATCTGACTATCTGTTACCAGAAAAGAATGCTCTGGGCTTTGAAAATCTACTGTAAATACTCTGTTTTTTATTTCCTGTTCAGTTACCATGCATAACACCTCTTTATTTACATTTTATCACAAATCACAGTAGACTGTAAACAGAGGTTGATATCATTCAGATATTTTATCCAAATATTCTTCAATTCCTAACCACTCCAACGCAGCCCTTGTATCCCGGATAAGCCACCGCAAAAATCCGTTGGCGGCCTGATCAATGGTCATATTGTTTTCTTCGAGAATTTGCATGAGTTTGTCCTTTTCCTCCTGCGGCATGGTAATACATATCGTTTCCATAACTTGTCCCCTCTCTTGTTTGTTTTATATATACTGCTTCGCAGTATACCACAATTTTTTCCATTTGTCATTTAACTGCTGATTAAACAAAATCAATGACCGGAATTTTCAAAAACGGCTTTACATCGAGCTTTTTGGAATTCCGGTCATTTTTGCTTTTTACTGATTTTTTAGAAATGCGATAACCATGCGGAAAACTCATTTAATCAGCAATTCAACTTTTTGGGCATTTTTAGTCTCTTTTTCGCCCGTTCATAAAAATATTACAAATCCAGCGGCAGGATTACAACTCCGAGGGTTTCCCAGTAAGATAATCTTAACTTGTCAGATTCCTTCATCTTTTTGTTACACCAGTTTATGATCTCCATTACCCGTTCATCGGATAGGGTTTCCGTTGTCAGGACAAGCAGCTCATCAACAGGCACCTGCAGCATACAGGCAAGCGTATAAAGGTGACCTACAGTTGGCAGTGCAGCACCGTAGAACCATCGGTAGACCGACTGCTTCGATTTTAAGCCAAGCTCTCTGCGTATATCGTCAACGGTTATGTTTTTCTCTTCAAAAAGCTCCTTCATGTGTTCCCCTGTCTTTTTCATATCAACAACATAGTTCATTATGTAACGCTCCTCTGATAAATTGGTGATATGATATGTTACCATCTCAGAAATGATAAAACAAGGGCTATTATTCCCGAAATCTCTTTGAATTGTTTGTCCAGTTGTTGTATTGATGATTACATTCAATCAGTGGTAGAATCGTATCTGATAATTTGAATTGGTGATCAAACGGAGTGATGACAATGAAAGAACCGATTGGCAGAGAAGCTGAAATAATACGAAACAGAAGAATTGAGCTTGGTATGTCACAGATGGAGGTAGCTGTAAGTGCCGGACTTGTTTTACAGCAGTACCAGAGATTTGAATACGGCTATCAGAAACTGTCAAATGCCAATATGATAACGGCACTAAGGATATGTGCCGTATTACAGCTTGATCCATATCAGTTTGTTACGGATATTTAGTGTTTATACAATACTGACAACTGAACCAATGAAAATTCTACATTCCTGTACATCGTATGTAATGTTGCTGACATCCGATTATTACGGTAATATAGCCATAGGCGGATGGTCTGCCAGAAACACATATTGAAGGAGTGAGAAAATTGATTGACAGGTTTACAGGGCGTGACGGCTATGGATGATATACGAATAAACGCTGAAAAAAGAGCCGCAAATCCAAGTACGGTACCTGCCGGAGCAGCCTTTGAAACGGAACGACAAAAGCAGAAGGCGGCACTTGTCAGACAGCTTGACGAGCTTGACCCGAGCAGGGTAAGAAAAATTTCGGCATATTCCGAAGCATCGGAAACCAACAGAGAACTTCGTGTTGCTGCATATTGCCGTGTATCCACCGATGATATAGATCAGGCAATTTCCATTAGCCTGCAAATGCGGCAGTATAAAGAAAAAATACAGGCTAACCCCAACTGGAAATATGCCGGGACTTATGTTGACAACGGTTTCAGCGGAACAAACACAGCCCACAGACCGGGCTTTCTGAAGCTGATAGAGGATGCAAGAGCAGGAAAATTTGATATGATAATAACAAAGGCAGTATCCCGATTCGCCAGAAACCTGCTTGACTGTATCGGATATATTGAGGAACTGAAAAATCTTGATCCCCCTGTTAGGGTGTTTTTTGAACAGGAAAACCTTGACACGGGGTTGCAGACAAGCGGCATTATCCTTTTTGTCCTTGCAATGGTAGCCGAAGAGGAAAGCCATATGAAAAGCGAAGCTATGCTTTTATCCCTTGAATGGAGATTCAGCCGTGGACGCTTTATGACACCTGCTCTTTTCGGGTACGACAAGGTCGAGATAAAGGATGAATACGGCGGCAAGCGGAAGATTCTGCAAATCAATCAGCCACAGGCGCAGGTCGTAAAATGGATGTACGCAACACTTCTGAACGGAGGAACTCCTGACGAGATCGCCGCACGGCTGACGGAGCTTCAGATACCGACAGGCGGAAGAAAACACCGTGACGGCTCTATAAATACAGAATGGTCGAAAAGCGGTGTGGTTTCGCTGATGCGGAATGAGCGTTACTGCGGAGATGTTCTTGCAAGGAAAACATATACCCCTAACTTCAAGGATCATAAATCCAAGAAAAACAACGGAAAGAAAAACAAATACTTCCAACCCGATCATCACGATGCCATCGTAACAAGGGCAATATGGAACGCTGCTCAGCGTATACTGAACAGCAGACGCTTTGGTCACGAAGGCGAGTATCTTCCTATGAGAGTGATTGACAGAGGGGTACTTACCGGGTTTATTTCAATGAACCGTTCATGGGCAGGCTTTGAAGCGGACGATTATTTTCGTGTTGCTCAGATAGCAATGGGAATACTTGAGGATGACCTTGAATCCGATCTTGAAAATGAATATATACCCGATGGCGGTCATCGCCTGGGCGGAATGATTGACGATCACGGCATATCAAGAATTGCCCGTGAGCTGACAGAAGCCGAACAGCAGATAAAGGACGAGCTGGAAGGAAACGACAGCGAAAATGGGGGTCTTGATGAACAGGCTCAGATGGTAAAGACCTATCAGGTCGTCAGCGGAGATATGTTCAGCAAGGTGCTTGAACCTGTTTTTTACATAAAAACACAAAGCATTCACTTCAATCAGTCCTGCCGTAAAAAGCTGGATGCAGAATATGTAGAAATGCTTTTTAATCCTGTTGAGCGTATGATAATCGTCAGAACCTGTGATGAAACGAACCCTAACGCATTTCCGTGGGATGGTAAATCAAAGGGAGCAAGCTCACTGTGCAGTATTCTTTATAACAGCCTTGGGTGGGATGAGGAATATAACTACAGCGTTCCCTGTCAGGAGCTGCCCATAATGATGAGCGACAGCACTGTAAAAAAGGTTTTGGTTTTTGACCTTGACAATTATATCGGCAAGGCAATTCACAAAAAGGACGAGATAATAATTCCGAAAAAACCACAGCCGGAAGAAGTGGAAAACAGTGACGACTCAAAGAGCTTTTACTTTCCTCCCGATGCAGGAGATGAGCCGCAGGAGCTTATGGAGATTGCGGAGCAGGTACAGCAGGAGCTGGAACTTAACAAGAGAATATTCGGCACTCCGGCTTTTAAGCATTCCTCTGCTTTCAGAAACATTGATACAGAAGGCACAGGAGAGGAATGGTTCATACCGGCCCGACCGATAGATAAGAATCATAAGATTTCGGGTGATATTATTGACAGCCTGATGACTGCGATAAAACAAAATCCGCCTGAACCGCCGGGAAATAAAAACAGCAGCGATCAGACGGTCATTAATGTTTCAGGCAATGATACGGAGGTGGATTAAATGTCAAGAGACCCTTCAAAAAGCCGACCGTTATCCGACAATGTAAAGCGTATGATGTGGCTGGAAAGAGCGTCACCACGCAGCAGCGATGTATACAGTGCAAAGCGTGAATTTACCGAAAACGACCGATTGTTTTGTCACAAGCAGGGCTTACTTTTTATGGAAGCGGCTGCAATGGGACTAAAAATGGAGGATTTCGCACCGCTGTATATGCGGAGTCAGCTTGCAGGTGTTGTGGATCATTATTTCTGCTCATCCTTTCAGAATGAAGCCGACCTTGCAAAGCTCCTGCAGATGCCGGTTTTAGTTGATAACCCAAGAGTTATTATTGAAACGCTTTACTGGATAGAGGATATCATATCAAAGACGAAGGACACAGACAACAAAAGCCTGATATTGTCAAAGGCATATCAGGCAGAAAGCTGTCAGCCGCCAAAGGCACTGCTTGAGCTGTCTGGCGAGGAAGTCAGAGATATCGACGCTCTTTCCTTTGCGTACTGGCTCGGATATATGTACCGCTGCGAATGTATCATACACGATGAATCAAGCCGCATGGTTTACGGAGCGTTTGACGAAAAAACAATGCTGACGGTTTACAAGGAAATATCAGACAGTCCGCTTAACAAAGAAAACCTGTCGGACTGTGCTGTGACAATTTGCGAAATGCTTGACCAGCTTCTTATAACGAAAATCTGGAAGGGCAAGAACTATAAAGATTGCATATAAGGAGGAGTACGATGGAGAATACGCAGTTATGGATGAACGGGCTGAATCAGCAGAAAAGACCGATCACACAGCAGCCCGTTCCCGCTCAGTTCAATCTGAGCCGTGAGGAGCAGCTTGAAGCAAAGCGGCTCGCTGAGGAGGCAAATTTCAGCTTTGAGGGCTATCAGGTAGTAAGAAGAGAGTTTATTTCTCACCGCTTTGACCCGGCTATGACCATCAGAGGGAACAGTATTACATTCAATAATTCATGTATCAGCAAGCTCGAAAATGCTTCTTACATACAGTTCTTAATCAATCCCACGGAGCAGAAAATGATAATAAGACCCTGTGATGAAGGAGCAAGAGATGCGATACGCTGGTGTGTTCTGAAGGCTGATAAGAGAAAAAGCCGTCAGATAACCTGCAAGATATTTGCGGAAAGACTGTATGAAATGATGGGCTGGGATCCTGTTTACAGATACCGTTTGCAAGGTATGAAAATCAGGTACAACAATGAGCAGATGTATTTATTTGACCTTAATGCTCATGAATGCTTCCTGCCGCAGAAAAAGGATGCCGCCACAGGCAAGGTAAAAGCATCAGCAGCGGAATTTCCGCAGGACTGGCAGAGCAGCTTTGGTATGAAGGTAGCGGAGCATGATATGTCAACACAGGTAAATTTCCTTGATGGTTATATTTCACCAAGTGACACAGAGCAGACGGAGGGCAGCGATGAATAAGATAATACTGAGTCTCGATTTAAGGGAAGGACTTTTTACACTTAACGAGGGAACGATAGAAGCACTCGGCAGACCGAGGCAGGTTCAGATCCTTATCAATATGCAGGAGAAAATGCTCGTACTCCGTGCTTGCGGTACGGAGGATATTGAAGCGGTGGTTCTTCCCTCAGAAAAAACAATAGCTACCGAAATAGGTGCAAGAAGCATCATGAAGCAAATAAAACAGAAAATGAACTGGAACGATGACCGTGCAAGAGAATGTATCGGGGTATGCTATCCGGAAATAAAGGCTGTATGCTTTGATCTTTCAAAGGTCAGAATTATTGCGTAAGGGGGTGCGGATATGGACAGAGAACGACTTTTCAGGGTCATCGGTGAGAAATACATTGCCAGAAACGAATTATACGGCTATCTTCCATTGGGGGTAAATGCGGATGAGATATGGAGCACGGTGTTGGAGCAGCGCCGTGCTAAAGCCATAACCCTTCCGCTGACCAACGCAAACGGAGAGCCGTACTGGTACACGCTGACGGACAGGATGATAATCGCAAGTGAAAACATTGTCAATGAATTATACGAAAACAATTATACTGACAAGCTGTTAAGCTCAGTTATGACGATCAGGGAAATATTCTTCACGGGATACCTTGAAGGGTCGCAGATATCTGCCCAAGAAGCGGTATCATTTTTGCAGAGAGGTGAAGAAGCCCTCGATGCTGAGGAGCTTATGATACTCAATAACAGACAGGCTGGGAGCTTTGCTGCAGAGAATATTTACCGTCCTTTGAACAGGGGTTACCTTCAGGTTCTCGCACAGATACTGACAAACGGTCTTGACAACGGCGGCGGTGAGCTGAGAACCGAGGACAGCGTGGACATTTATTTCATGCAGGGAGAAAGCTATGTTCTTCCGAGTGCCGCAAGGCTGAATGGCTGCATAAACGAAATAACAACATTTCTGGCGGATATGAGTGTTCACCCTTTGATCAAGGCGGCTGTTGCACAGGCATGGGCAATGGTCGTCAGACCTTTTCCTGATGGCAACGAAAGGCTGGGCAGACTTCTTTCAGAGATCATTCTCATACGCTCCGGCTACACATTTTTCGGAGAGGAAAGCATTTCCGCAGTTATTGCAAAAAGCGGCTTCAAATACTTTGATGCGATTGCGAAGATCGTCAGAGGTGCAAACGGGAATGACCTGACATACTTTTTAGATTACTATCTTTCGGTATTATCGGACTTTGTTGATGAGATCAGGGACAAGCGGAAGAAAAAGGATACCGAGAGCATTGAAGCGGAACAGGAAATGGCGAGAAACTCATTGGCACCCAGCAGTGTGGAGCAAAACAGCAGTAATGCGGTTTCGGGGGAAGTTAATGATATTAAAGATGATCTCGAAATTGATGATTTATTGGAGTTAGTGGAAATAGAGTTTTGCAAAACCACCTCAATAAACAAAAGAAATCTGCTTACCGTTTTAAAGAGTTTTATCTTATCAGGTAAATACACATTTACTTCAGAGGATATTGTAATTGAAGGTAATGGAACAATATCAAAAAAAGAAGTCCACAATAACATACAGAGAATAATTGATTCGGGAATTATAGAACGGCTTAATATAAGAGATTCGAAGCGTTATTTTAGATTTAAAACAGCAGCATCGCCTAAGCACATATTTAAAAACAATCACTTGTATACAAAAGATGAAATATGCAGTATTATGTTGGAATTAACATCAAGAACAAGTTTAAACGGAAAAAAGGTTGCTGAGATACTGTTAAAATTCTTAAATGATGGAATCTACTCTTTTACAGGCAAAGATATCCGAATAAATATTGATCTTTCTTCAAGCGAATTGCATCATCTGCTTAGAAAATACATAAAAAGTGGAGTCTTAGACCGGAATGGAAAAATTCTCAGTTTTTCTATTAAGCCTGATTCTTTAGAAAACGATTATTCACCGGATATTATAAATTTGATAGAAGAACTTATCAATTCTGACAAATCCAGCAAAAAGGATAAGAGAATCGGTTCGGTAATTTATAGCTGCTTAAGCAAGGGGGTAATAACTGCAGAAGACTACGAAAGAATCGGGGAAACAACGAAAATGAGCACTGACATGGCATTTGCAAAGCAGCTTGGGCTTGTAGAGTTGTTGCCTGATGGCAATTATGAAATTAATAAGGCACTGAAAAATAGCTTCAATAAAATCGAGAAAGGAACCAAAAACATCTTATCAGAAATGTACAGTATATTCGGTGATGGATTGTTTTCAGCTGAGATGGTCATTGCAGAACTGAATTATAGTCACAGTCATACAAACGCAACGCTGCATAAGCTTACTTGGCTTAAGGTTTTGAATTGTACAATAGACGAGGAAAAAAGATATTCATATCAGTTCCTGATTACCCCGGAGGATCATCCAGAGTGTTGTAACCGCCCAATAACCCCGCGTCATATAGCAAAGAAAAAGAGGTCTGAAACAGACCTCTCAAATAGCGATAAGTTTTCAATATGGCAGCATCGGAACATCAGAACGAAATAGTCTGACAAGATATTCCTCAGCATTCAGGCCGTTCATTTTAGCACTAACGACCAGTGAATACAGCATCGCACCTGCTGATGCTCCCTTCGGAGAATCCGAAAACAGCCAGTTTTTTCTTCCGACAACAAACGGACGAATAGCGTTTTCTGCACGATTGTTGCTGATCTCGATTCCGGGGTCGGCAAGAAAACCGTACAGATAACGCTTCTCGTTCAAAGCGTATTGTACAGCCTTTGCAAGCTTGCTGCCGCCAGCAGGATTGACTGTCATCAGCCAGTTGAAGAAATCATCCAGAAGCGGTCTGACCTCTTCATTACGACGGCGGTGTTTTTCTTCAGGAGAGAGCGGCTCCCGTACCTGTTTCCCGTCCTTGTCCTTGCCGTCAAATTCTCGTTCAAGGGCAAACAATCGGTCGCAGCGTCTGACGCCTTCTGCAGCCGCAGATGTTGCCCATAATTCTTTGTCAGACGGCAATGCTTCAACAAGCTTTCGTCTGACATGAGCAAAACAGCCGCAGCGTTTTGCCTGTGTCAGTCTGTTGTAGCCGTCATAACCGTCACAGACTACATATCCCGAATAATTTCCGAGGAAGCTGACAGCATTATATCCGCCTCTTGTCTGGCAGTAATCATAAAGCACGAGATATTTCCCACTACACGCCGGAGTGCAATAGACCCACATACGGGATTGTGTCTTTGCGCTCCGTCCCTGTTCGTGTAAGACCTGAACTACCGTTTCATCAGCGTGAATGATCCTGCCGGAAAGCAGCTCGGCTTTCATCAGCTCATAGACAGGCTTTGCTTTTTCCTCGGCGATCTTTATGATCCAGTTTGCCATAGTGGTTCTGGACAGCATAACACCGTGATCCTTCATATCCTGCTCTATGCGATAAAGCGGCATGGCATTGTTGTACTTTGAATAAATGATATGAGCTAAAAGTTCCGGTGAACAAAAGCTGCGCGGAATCAGCATAGCAGGAGCCGTTGCCTTGCGGAAATGCTCCCTTTCGATATCATCAAGCTCTGCATCCCTGGACTCATCCTTTCCGCAGGACGTACACTTGACCACCTCAACATAATGCTTGCGTATGAACAGCTTTGCCGGCACATACACAAGCTCATCATGTACGAATTCTTTACCGACCTGTTTCATTTCGCTGCCGCATCTGTCACAGGTCTTGTCCTCAACCTCATGAACAACTTCTTCGACAGGCAGATCCCCCAGTATCTCAGCACGGCTGCGCTTTTTCTTTCTCTTATGTGCAGGGACTGCTACTTCCTCAGTTTCCTTACGGCGTGCTTCGGTTTCCGCTTCATTGAACAGGCTTAGCTGTTCTGCATTTTCGGTATCATGAAGAACCTTCTTTTCGCTTTTGGATCCGAATACTGATTTTTTGAGGAAATTCACCTGCTGCTGAAGATATTCGATTTCTTTATTAAGTTCGTCAGCTTTTTTACGCAGAGCGTCATTTTCGGCGGCAAGCTCATCTATTGTACGTTCTTTTCTTTGTTCTTCCATAACTCATGATCTCCTGTATATGATATTTTTATTCTATCATAAGCAGGTGAACATACTGTATCCATGCTATGAACTCAATACAAACATTTTCTTTGGCCCGGTTTGATCGCTTTTTTCTGCTCAATTTCAAGACCCTCCATCAGCCATCTAAGCTGCTGTGAGGTAAGCTGCTTTGCCTCGCATTCTGTTCTTGGCCAACGATAACGTCCGTTATCCAGCCTTTTGTAAAGCAGCAAAAATCCGTCTCCGTCCCACACAAGTGCTTTCATCTTTGTGTTATTCCTTCCACAGAACAGATATACTGCTTTACTGTACACATCCTTTCCGATAGTACCTTCTACGATCTGTGCAAGACCGTCTATCCCTTTTCGCATATCAGTGTATCCGGTCACAACATATACTGTTGCTCCACTCAGTATTTCCGTCAGCATTTCAATGCACCGATTATTGCTGCGATCTTTTCCGAAGGAACATCCGATGACATCTCTACTTTCAGATCTCCGGATACAATTCTGATCGCCGCATGGTCTGTTTCTGTTTTCTCCGTGATCTCATTAACCGGTACAGGTATCTGCTCACACAGGCTTTCTCTGATCTTGCGCAAACGATAATAATATGCGCTTGTGCTGATCCTTTCCTGCCTGCACCACTGTGTTACTGTCAGACCGGATTCTTGCCTTGCAAGCTCTGCCTCCGACCAGTTTTGCAGTTGCACTTCCTTTTTGACCATTGCTACTTTATCCATGCAATTACCTCCAATGAACTCCAATTGAAGTTCGTTGGAGTTCATTGGACTCCGTTTCACTTCATTGGAGTATTTCTATTCGGAGTTTATTTTACCATGGTTTCTTCAATTTTGCTTGGCGCGGGGTTATTGGGCGGATACAGAGTGTTTTAATGCGGCGGCATGAGTAAGAGGTGAATTGACATAAATAGCAAAAGAAAACACATTAAACACAATCGCATCAAGTGTCTTATTTGTGGTGATATAATAGAATCTAAAACTGTTCACGATCTTGTATATTGTTCTTGTAAAAGGTGTTTTGTTGATAGCGGCAGGCGCTATGTTCGGTTCGGAGCAGAAGATTTGAAGAACATTGTTATTATGACGGAATTTGAGGATGAATCAGAACATTAAAAAAGTGCATCTGAAATCACATGGCTGTTGGTAGTGGGTTCGGATGCACTTTTGATATTCAGCTGTATTAAACACTGATGGCATAGCAGTTATAAAGAACAAATAAATTACCTTTCACCTAAGCTAATTCATATTGTCATGCTAAATGAAGAATTCCATGCTGCACAACAGATTCCAGATGAAACTGTTCTATGCTTTTGGGGTTGAATTTTATTTTCACTATATGAGTATTGTTGATAAATTCGCTTACATCTATTATTATACCTACGCCGAAGTTTTCGTGCCTGACCTTTGTATTTACAGTAAATAATGAAAGAATCGTATCAGGTGTATTATCTGGGATTTCGATTATCGTTTCGTTCATGTTAACGACAGGACGATGATTTGATGCCAGAGTTTCATCGACTGTTTTGATTGGTGTAATAATTTCATCAATAAATTCGGAACCGTATTCTTCGATATAAAACAGGTGCAACTCGTTTATAGCTCGTGTGATTGCTACATAGAATAAGCGCCTTTCTTCCTCATACTCCTCAAGTGTCTCTTGCTCGATAGCTGTTAATCGGTCAGAGTGCGGCAAACAGCCGTCATATACATCAACAATATAAACTGTATCAAATTCAAGTCCTTTTGATGAGTGAATAGTTGACAGTATCACAGGATTATTGTCCGTGCATTTATATTCTTCAATTAAATGCGGTAATTCTTCAAGTCTTTGCAGAAAATTATTGATATTATCCTCACGAACAGCCAATGAAGAAAGAATATCCACTTTACCTATATCCAACTCTTTTTCTCTTGCGTAACTGTAATACCAGAACTTGCATATCAAATCGATAGCATCATGCGGTTTTGATGCACCTATTTTCAGTAGCTTTTGTTTGAAATCCTCTGCTTTGTGCATCAGTGATGACCACTGTGACATCTGATTTATTAGTTCATCAGTAATGGTAATTTTCTTCTGAGAAGCTTTTCGGCAGCTCCACATTGCCGGTTCTTTGCGAAATCCGTAGCCGCATTTATAATATATTTGCATAAATGCATCTGCGTCATTCTGGTTGACAGCGAATCTCAGAAAGTAAACTATATCCTGTACGATTTTGCTTGTAAAGAAGTTTTCGCCAGTATCTCTCATTCGATTATAAGGGATGTTTTTACGAAGAAAAATATCAATTAATGGAATAGCACTGTCATTATTGCGATAAAGTACAGCTAATTGACTATGCTCGGCTTTGACAATATCGCAAACTGCCGAATACTGCTCATGCTTTTTCTTGACAGTTATTCGTTCTATCGACTTTCCTTCACCCCTGCTTGCCTGCATATGCTTTTCAGAATAACGATCGGTATTACAGTCTATAAATTTCTGTGCAGCAGAAACTATCTGCTTTGTAGAACGGTAATTGGTTTCCAGAAACATTACATAAGGATTTATGTAGGTGTCTGTGAATTCAATAAGAGCTTTGGGGTATGCCGCACGGAAACGATAAATGCTCTGATCTTCATCGCCCACCATAAAGATATTATTATACTTTGATGCTAACAAACGAATTATCTCGTGCTGAATCTTAGATGTATCCTGTGCTTCATCAACACAGATATACTGATATTGATTCTGAAACTCTGACAGTAGTTCCGGCTTATTTTCTAAAAAAAGTTTAGCAAAAACTAACTGATCATCAAAGTCCATTCGACGTTGATTTTTGAGTTTGGTGCAGTATTGATGATATAGTTCTTCGTAGATAGAGTTCTGTGGCAGATACCCTGCTCTCAATTCGGATGTATCCAGCATCATATTTTTAATATAGCTGATTGTCGTTTGTGCCTCTATAATATCTGATTCATGCGGAAATTTGTCATCGGTTATTTTTATATATATGTCTTTTATGAGGGCAGTACGTTCAGCTTCTTTCAGAAGTGTAAACCTTTGATTATGGCTATGCCTTTGCACATATCTGTTTATTATTTGCTCGCACAATGAATTGATTGTCCTGATATTCAGACGGGCAGCAGTTGCAGAATCGAACATTTCTGCGAAACGCTGCTTAATATCATTAGCTGCACTTCTGGTATATGTTATAGCAAGAATTCTTTCGGGTGTAATTCTCTTACAGTAGATCATATAACCCATTCTTGTAACCATAACAGTCGTTTTGCCGCTGCCAGGAACAGCAATCAAAAGATTTGCACCGTTGATGCTCTGAACTGCTCTTTGCTGTTGGAAATTCAGTTTAATACTATATTTTTCGGCAAATCTCAAATAGTCATTATTTAACTGAGTATTGAGATATAGTGGCGGAAGACATATTCCGTTTATTAGACCAACATATGCTAAGAAACCTTCTATTGTAAATCGTTGTTTGACTATAAAGCTATCGTTAAAAAATCTACTGATACGAAAAATACATTCTCCCTCGTCACCAATCTGGAAGAACAGCTCTGTCTGTCCGGGGCAGAGTGTATACTTCAGATATTTCTGTTGTGGCTTATCCCATGAAAATCGATCTGTTTTCAAATCAATAATACGACCATTTTTGTATTCTTCACACATATCATAGAGCCATACGGTTTTGTACCCTATGTTGTGGAAGAATACATTTCTGTCGTTAAACTTGCCTACTGAAAGCGGTTTTTGCTGAAACTCTACAACTGTTCTGTCAGTTAGAACATCTGCTCTGTGCCGTTCATCATCGTACTCAACAACTACTTCCTGATTTTCAGATGGAAACTGATTCTGCCATTCGAAATGCCAGTCGGACATATCATACTGTCCGTTCCAGCTATCATTACATTCGCATTTAGGATAATGCGAAAAGTGGCGGGCTCTTTCCGAACCCGCTTTAATAAACATTTTCTCAAGGCAAACAGGGCAGAAGAATGTATTACCCTGAACGGCATCATTGATTGATATTCGTTTTTGTTCATCATTCAGTGCAATATACATCTTCTGCTCACCTTTCGTTATAGATTATTGGCAATGATCCTTTCGGTATTCTGTAACATCTTCCTTAGTTAATTCATAATACTCGCATTGATAATAATTGCAAATTGAATCCAGTTCTTCCGAATCCTCGATGCCAAGATCAATAGCACGGTCGATTTTTGCCGGAATGTAGTTTGGATCACTATGATAGTCAATCATCATGTCAAAACACATGTTCAAAAGTCCGGCAAATGGGATGTCCAGCTTTTCTGACAATTCTGATATGATGCAGCAGGTTGACAGATCAAATCCCATCTCCTCTGTAGCTTCGATAAAAGATTCAAAATAGCTATCCTCCTGCCAGATAGTTTTCCCATCAGACATTATACTTTCTAATACTGAACCCAATCTGCTTTTATCGGATAAACAGTTTTCCAAGTCTTTCCGATTATCCGGAATTTTCTGCTTGCTTTTCTTCAACTCGGCAGGAGGTTTTCTGTATGTTCTACTTACCGCCCTTGTAAATGCCGACTGTTCGGAATAGCCATAGTCCAGTGCAATATCTACAAGTGCTTTTTCAGGATGATTCATCATTTCTTGTACTGCAAAGTACAGACGGCGTTCTCTTATATATTTTCCGAGTGTGAGTTTTCCAACGGTAATAACCGCAAGAAACTTGTTGAAGTCTTGATCCGTATACTTGGTTTCGATATAGATTTTTTTAACGATCTCATCGTGATCAAGTAAGATGTTCTCGTCAATGACTGATAGGACTTTGTCAAGAATTAAGCTATTATTCATGGTAGTGATTACCTCCTTTAATTGATGTTTCTAATATATCATAAAGGAATCCAAAATTCTTGACAGTGGAGTAATAACATATGTCAAATCAGAACAAAGGCATTTCCAATCTGGACGACGGACTTGCCGTAGCTGTGCTGCAACGTAAAAAGATAATAATGTTCTAAAAGTTGTTTTCTCTGTTGCTGTTTTTCACACTCCTTCCTGTGAGATTTCTGCTATCGCTGAAAAGTGTGTAAACGCTGAAAGGTTCTCGCACTCCTTTTCTATAGCCGAAGTAACCCTATATCCATCTTCTTGCCTGACAGGTAATAGTCATAGACCATATCGGCTGGGAGGAATCGAACCTTTATATTCTGTAGGTCAAGAGATGAGAGCATTTCCATAGACGCTTCTCCATGATCCTCTATCTCTTTATTCTCGGTAGGCATCAGAAAACAGTTCTTCACAACAGAAAATCCGTGATCTGAAATGAATTTCTGATATGCCAGTTGGTACAAATACTGTTTTGTCACCGATTCAATTCCCGGCTGCCCTTTCGGAGCGGTGCCTGGTTCAAGTTGTGCATTATAGTATTTTGCATCGAATATGATGAACTGATCATCTGATATTGAAATCAAATCCGGGATAAGAGTGTCTGCGGCCGTCTTTCCCGTTACAGACCACATAGGCTTTTCAATCAGATCAATCAGTTTCTGTTTCCTGTCATATTCCGGCTTAAGTGGCATCGGTAGCTGCAAGGCTCCCAATCTCACTTCAAGCTGATTATCCATGATATCAGCACATATGCCTTCCCACACTAAGTTGAAGCTATTCGTACCAAAAAGCGATAAACAATCGGTATCATACAGACTTCCACTATGGGCGATGTAAGCATAGATGGTTTTCAGGAGCAGCTGTTTTCTGGTATTAAACTGCGTGTTCAGTTCTTTTTCTATCCGATAAAGAATGTATTCTACCTCACCAAAATCATCCAGCTTCTCATCGGTGAGGTCTACGCCTGTTATTTCAAATAAGTCAAGCAGCTCTGCGTCCTTCAGCTCCTCGGATGCCTTGGTCAAGATACACTCATGCAGACGCTTGAAATAGTCATAATCATCTGTGACTCGTTTTTTCGTCTGCAGATCGACATAGTACGGCCTATTATTGGAGAGGAGCGTGAAAGTCTCATTGATGGTCTTATCCCACAGAATTTCTCCTGCACCGTTGCTCTCTATGACATCCTCGGTATTACTGTACACGCCGTTCTCATAGTAATCCTGCAATAGAAACAGAAGAACAGCAAGCAGGTTAAATGCATTGCTTTCACTGCTGTCATTGAACATCCTTACGATTTGTTCTCTCGTGTTGTATTTTTCCAACACCTTCAGCACTTGTCGCAGTTCATTCTTCGGCTTGTCGGCATTTAGAAGATACTTCGGATAACATTTCAAAACACGGCCTGCAACGACAATGACACCAACGAATGTAAAAACATACAGATACTCGTCTTCTCCAACCTCAACATCGGCAACCTCTATATCCTCGTCCAATAAATCCGACAAATCCCTCTGAATGTCAGATGCTTTGACCGCTTTAAGAACGCCAAACTCCTTAAGTTTCCTTATCAGCGGAACGGCCTTTTCTTCGGAACAACTAAGAATCCTACAAAGGTCTTTTTGCGTATATCTCTTTTGTTCCCTTACGAATCCAGAGAGCATAAAACAAGACCTCCTTAATCTTCTTCAGTCGGTGTCCACTGTGGCTCCTCCGGCTCGGTTTCAAGCTGGATGTCGTGATTAAAGATTCCAATTCCTTTAGTTTCAAACTCCCTGCAGATTTCAGAATAGCGAGTGCTGTCCTGGAAACACCCCTCGAACAGTTTTGCACGTTTTTGCTTTCCGGCATCCTCAAACAGGTACATAATTACCTTGTTTTTGAATACACGAATAAATCTGTCACGGTCAATTTCATCCCCCTCGGCAGGAAGAACGATACTCCTGGAAATGAAATAAGGACCAAGCTGCTTGTCTTCGTTGATTTTCTCTTTTGCGAGAAAATGGTTAATGGCTTTACGGAGTTTATTCCATTCAACCTTCTGCGATTTGTCATCTGCAAGATATACATACTTTCCACGAATCTTCTCATCGCTGTCATCTATTCCCAGATAGGTGAAGTCCCAACGGCGCTTAAATGCAGTATCCATCGGAAACACGCCTTGATCCGCACTATTCATGGTTGCCCAGATGAACATATTGTCCGGGATGCGAATCTTAGCGTAATCTTCAGGATTGCCTCCCAGTTCTTTGGCCAGATAAGCCTTAATATCTTCTGATGCCTGAATCGGGTATTCACTGACTCCATTTTCGCCGCGATCAAGCAACTGGAAAATATCCCCAAAGACAGCGGCGACATTAGCACGATTAATCTCTTCAATAATAAGAAGGTATGGTTTTACATCCTCTGTTTTACTGTTCTTCAGCGCCTTCACATAAACACGCATGAACGGTCCTGGCACATAGGCATAGGTTATTGTTTCGTTGCCGTGTTTATCCATCGAAGGCACTGGTTTATATGTGCCTACGAAATTCGCATAAGAATAGTCCGGGTGGAAGGTCACTCGCTCATAATCGTCCTCATTGTCCTCTCCGAGCAGGTCTTTTGATTCCTTATTGACCGTGTAACTCTTGCCTGTTCCTGGCGCTCCAAACAGAATGCGGTTTCTCTCAAAAACCGACTGATACCCTGTATGGAAAGTGATAGGCTTGGTGGCTGCTGTCTTATCAGTTTCCTGATCCCACGGTTCTACAAGTATATTTCCCAAATCTTCTCCGTAGTAATATCTGTCATAAAGGAAAAGAAGATTGTCTTCATTGCTCAACTGGTAACAGGATGTCAATTTGCCTTCAGATTTTTCCGGCAGCCTTTCATCTGCAACAAATACGAACCTCCATGTGGCTGTTTTCTGATGGGACATATCAGAATTACTATCAAAGAAATAGTCACCGACATTATCAGCCAACGCAACAAGGCGCTCCCCATCCATAATAACGAAGACTGTATTCTGATCGCATCGATAGAAGCGGGCGATTTCACCTGCTTTCCGTGATGCTGCACGGTCATCGTTCGGATAGTACAGTTCTTTCAGCTTATCTTGAACCTCTTTGCGTTCAATGCCCTCACCTTTAACGTACTCCGTAAGGTCTCCAAGTTTAGACCATCCGATTCCAACGACCTCACGTCTTGCCCATTCTGCTGCATAGTTTTTGCTACCGTCTGAGGTTCCTAATCGGATAAACTGGCGCGGCTCTCCGAATCGTTCTGCAAAAACATCAAAGAATTGGCGGTAGTACCACTCTGCGTAGTTCTGAACCATTGAAATTTGTCCGCTTCGGGCGTAGTATTTTTCACTCGGTTTGATTTTTAAAGCACGCAGAACGTGCATTTGCCAATCTGTAGAATGGAATCCGCAGAGCTTATCATTATAGATAAGCGAGTAATACTTGTGGAACCATCCCCAGTTATAATACTGGCTACCAACTTCTTCTCTTAAAGTATCATCCAACTTTTCATATGCTTCGAGAGAGTCGAGTGTCGTCTCTCGAATTATCTTTGCGCCTTTCACAAGTGCGTCTCTTATATCTTTTCCAAGAGCAAGTGCCTCATCCTCGGATAACTCTTGGGGTTTTTGCGGGCTACCCGTAGTCCATACGCCTGTTTCTTTTCTCTGGAAGAGACCAAACTTATAAGCAGAGCCGCCAGCGATACTGCCAAAATATGTACGGCACTCTTTATTCATCTCCAACCAACAGCAAAGCGCATTTGTGTTATTTCCGGCCGTATAGAAAATAGCAGGAAGAATTGACTCATCATCCAACGCCTCTAAAACTTCCGGTGCATACGCTCTTTTAAATTCTGCCAAAGCAGTTTCTACTTCCTCTGATGTTGTCGGAATATCGAAGCCCTCTTCAAGAACATAATCCTTTAATGACTCTGCCGCCAATTCATACTCATTGTGGGCCTCAGAGGAAGAACCGTCGGGTATTTCATCAGGATCAAGTAACGGATTGCGTGGATCAGCTGATTCCATCAATTCCTGATAATGCTTTTCTTTAGCTTCCTCCATATGTTTAAGAGTTCCGTAATCGTGGCTTTCTTCGCCAACATATGCCACGCATTTTTTGCTGTTCACATATAACCATTCAACGTATGCCATGCTTGCATATATGGTTTCCACTTGATTACGGCTCGATCCTGAACCGCCGAAAACAATCTCTACATTTGCAGCAGGACGATAGTACATCTCGTTCCAGACCTTCTCCAATCGTTCGAAGGTCCAGGTTTTACGCTTTCCCCGTACTGTCAGCACCAAATTAGAATTGGTATAATCTACCTCGGAGATTGAGAATAATGCGGCGTTTCCTGAAATGCTGTTCAGTTCTTTACCTATTAAATTTTCTTCGATGTCCCTTAGAACGTCGTGAAATGTCTTTTTCATTCGTCAACCTCCAAAAAATCATAAATCGTTTTAGCTATTCCGCTTGAAAGAATAAACGGCACACCGTTTCCTATAGTTTTGAATTTATCCGTCAGTGTCATTTCCGGTGGGAGCACAAACTCTTTTGGTAAAGTCTGTAATGAAAGAGCCTCCGCTGCAGACAATCGTCTTGTCTTATATGGATGCAGATGCACTTCATTATTTCCATAGGCTACCGTGGGAGAATATCTCCAGCGGTGTAACCTTTTATATGATTTCTTGCTATCGTCGCCTTCATCGATAACTTCCATCTTGGCTTTTCCGGCTTTCGGAGTGAAATAATCATCAGCATTTGGATGATGTTCAACATCATTTTTACGGAACCAATACTCAACTGTCATTTCCTCCGGAATACCATCTGGACATTTAGTCTTACTACCCTCTTTATAGGAAGTTGTTTTAGGCCAAGGCAACTCCTTTAATTCCGCCAGTTTGTGTGTTTGATATTTTTCCCAAGGGAAAGCATCTATGGTTTTTCCAGGGTAGTTATTTGCCAACACATCTTCATGTATTCCAAACATTAGAATACGATCTCTATCTTGAGGTGCTCCAAACTCTAATGCATTTGTAAGCCTTTCTGTTGTTATATATCCTGCATCGTTGAGTTTTTTCTTCAATTCATCAAAAAATTCACGATGCCTTTTTGTTCTCCACAGTCCTTTGACATTCTCAAACAAGAAGAAATCTGGCCTCATAGAAAGAATCAAGTTAATGTAGCTTAAGGACAGTTTGCCGTTCTCACCGTCTTTACCCCTTTGTTTTCCAGCTATCGAAAAGTCTGGACAAGGGGGACCGCCTATGAACCCGACAAGGCTGCCATCATCTCTTGCATCTGTCATCCATTTGCCTAACTCGTCTTTCTTTTCAGACAAGAAAGCATTAATATCACCATTAAAATACCCGTATTTAGGCTTGCGGAGTTTCATTTGCTCTCGTGAATACTTATAAGCATTCATAAACGCCGGATGAAACTCGTTTACAAACTCTATGTCAAAACCATTCATTTCAAATCCAAGGTCTAAGAACCCTGTGCCAGAAAAGAATGAGAAGATTTTTAATCTACTGCTCATCGTCCTGATTACCCTTTCATTTATTCTCATCTTCAGTAGCGGGAATAAACTCCATAATATCAGCCACATCACAATTCAGTTCATTGCAGATTTTGACAAGAACCTCTGTTGTGACATTTTCGCCTTTAGTAAGTTTCGCAAGTGAGGAAGAACTAATTCCGGCATTTTTGCGAAGATCGGATTTTTTCATTCCTTTATCAATTAACAGTTTCCACAATTTGTTATAACTCATTCTCATGTCGCTTTACTCCTTTGTGTCCCAAGACCTACCATATAGTTCACAGTTGTTGTTTGATAATTTCAATACACAACGGCTTTCAAGTATCCGCTGCGTTTCGGGTCTGCAATCTCCCTGCTTATCATAGGAAATAAATATCTGCTTTGTGGTGCTCATGTATATCTTGACAATTCCGTCCACTGCATCCTTGCTTAGATTGGTAAACAGAAGTGAATCGTGCGCCAATGCCGGTAATGCTGTTGAAAAGAGAACCGCCAAGTCATAAACTATCATTCCTTTGTAATTTGAGCCAGTTCCCGTATTGTCTGGTGTTTCAAACCTATAGCTGTTGTATGCATTAAACTGAACATATGGCGGTTCTTTCTTGACTGTGAAAAGCGAATCGTTGAATTCCTCCATTTTTGTATTTAAAGTGACTTGAATCTCGTGGAGGATATCCTCAATGCTTCTTCTTAACACCTCATCCGCATTCGCCTTTGCCTCTTGTAAGCCTTTCAGCGTAAGATAAGCTTCATTCTGTGTGGTCAAAGCCGATATTTCCGCCTTCAGTTCCGAATGCCTGTCAAGAAATTCCCTTGAAATATTGCCAACAAAGCCAAGTTCTCTGATTTGCGCATTTATCTCATCATGCTGCTGTTGAAGAACTGCTATTCTGCACTCAATTGCGGCTTTCTCATCGGCAAACTGTGCATCTAATATCTTTGCCAGCTTTTGATGATACTTTTCAATCTCATACAGCTTGCGGATGTTTACATTTGGAAAGAACTCTTGAAGCGCAGCCAGATCTGCCTCTGTAGGATAAAGACCGTATTCCAGATTCATATTGACAAGGCGGAGTCTTCTCTCTTCTGCACGAATAGATTCTTCCAAAGACAATCGCCGATTTATAAGTGCCGCCTTAGCTTTGTTCCGTTCTATATCCTCCTCAGAATGTCCCTTTTCAGCTTCTTCCATCAAGATCCCAAGTTGAATCTGTAAATCACGTATTTTGGCAAGATTCTCCTCGTACTGTTTCTTCCCGCCTACAAGGTCGGATATAAAATTATACCGTCGTGCTACTTTATAGGCATCGAGCTTTTTCTTGTGTTCGGTGACATTCGCTTTGAATTCTTCGATATCCTTATAACGGTCGAATAACGCTACTATGGCAGATATGGACTTATCCATATTCTGTCCGGGAATGCCCTGCAACGGGTTCAGTTCATTTGTGTTCTGCTTTCCATAAATTCTGAAAAAACTGCTGAGAGCTATTCTGAAGGAAAGCCCAGCAAAATTCAGATGATATTTTTCTTTGAGCCAATCTGTGTACTCAGTTTTCGTGTATGATTTTTCAGTATACCCATATGACTCATCGCAGATATAAATCGTGTCGCTATTAGATGTGTCTCTGGCAAATCGGTAGATTTCTCCATCAAACTTAAAAGCAAAGAAGATTACATGATGTCCTTCATGCTTAACGCCATCACTTTTGATATATGTGTCGCCGCCGAAGACAAAGTCTATCGCCAAAAGAGCCGTAGACTTTCCGATGGACATTGCTCCGTCTTCTTTTCCAAGGACAACATTCAGTCCATCTGTAAATTTAATTGGCGGTCTGACCTGACCTTCTTTTTTAAAGGCTGGTGAATGCATTTCTATAAGCATATGTACACCTCTCCATCGTCATTGATATCTGCTGCCCTCAAAGCATACAGACAATCCATTACGGATATAAAATCCGTTGCATCTATAAGGGACGGGCGTAGCCGCTGATACAATTCTTTAACCGGAACGGGACCGTTCTGTATTTCTTTCAGCACTATCGGTACAAGTGCCAGGTTGCTGTTTTTATAGGAATATAACTTATTCGGTAACTGCATCAAATACCTCACATTTCGCAATAAAATACGCAACGACTATCTGACAGAAAATGTCCTCCTGCAGGCTGACACTATGTACTTTTTCAGATATTTCATTGAATATTTCAACCTGTGTCTTTTTTGCTTTCTTGAGCCTTTTATAAATTGCTTTCATCTGATCCTGAACCTCATCGTAGTCAATCTCTCCTCGTTTATCTGCGCTTGTTATGATCTCTTTGAGATTTACATAGTATGTATCGACATAGCTCTTGACTGTTCGGTACAAAATTAAATTGCTATTTGGATTGATTTTATCTCGTATATCTTTCGGGTCGAGGGAAGGATCCATCAAATCCTTTTCTTTCAGGTTTTTGATTTTTGAGATGACACCAACTATGCCCTTTTCAAGCGGCATACCGTCCAATAGCCTCATACTTTGCTTGTGCGCAACAAGAATCTTTTTGACGCCATGTAGGTCTTTGCATAGTTTTTTACTTTCATCAATCGAATAAGTAGCATGACACATTGGACACATGGCTAACAAATTATCTACTTTCGGTGTCTTTGCTCTGTCGATGATAGCGACCTCGTAAAGTGGGGTAACCGTTCCATTATTGGCGACGCTAAGAGATTTTCCACATCCAGGGAAAGCACAGATATTACTGGATTCATCTCGTAGATATTCGCCATTCTTGATTTTTAAATCAAAAGCCTGACGCATCAGTTTCTGTCGTTCAAGTTCTGTTTGTTCAACAAGACCAGCCGCAGTACGAATGATATCAACAAAGCAATCCGCTAACTTCGAGGCGATATTTGAGCTTGTAGCCGTAGGATCATATACGCTATAATCTTCTGCAAGCAGATTCACAGCTGCTTTTGATTTTGATTTTAGAGACTCGATAAACATCTCTGGGGATAGCTTGTAAACAATGCTCTGAGCAAACTTCTTTGATAGACCACGCTTCGCATATGTGCGGAGCGTGTTTTCATTTGTTAATTCTGTTGATGGGTCTTTTGGTGTGTCCCATTCGTCCTCAGTCACCTCAGTAATCATCGCTATCAGATCTCTGAAAAAATAAGGAACATCCGCTCCATCGGATATTCTATTTTTCATCATTGAGAAGAAGTCCTTAAATTCCACGAGTTCTAACATCCTTTCCTTTCGTTTGTACCATGATGAACCACGGTGAACCATTCTATCCCCAAACCAAAGTCCCCGGTTTTGTATAATTTTTTCAACGTTAAAAGCTACGCCTCTCGCATCAAGAAAGCTCCATTACAGTATACTATAGACTCGTCTGTTTGTCAAATATATAGTTTGCGTTAAGGACAAACATGGTTTCAAAAAGATTTTTTTGACGCAATAAGATAAGGCGAGCAAATTAAGCACCGTCAGGTAAAAGCTGTCTGATCAGCGGCCATCCAGTGAGCCTGACGGAAAACCAAGGTCTCCTGCTGGAAAGGAGCCGGACATAGGAGGCAAATCATGACACACATTAGTAATTCTGACTACATTGCAAGCATCGAACAGTCTGATTCAGTCATAAGTACCGAGCTTGGCAACAGAGTAGCCGAATCCGTGTTTGAAAGGTACGGAGCTCACTGCATCGAAGATCTGAACCCGTCTTATCTGCCGGATGTTTTTTCGGAGCTTTATGCAATCGAAGCCGACCTTAGATAACTGATCAATCCGCCCAGGGTACGGCGTAAAACTACCCACCGACATAGCGGTTCACCTAGGTGGGCAGAGGTAGCTCGAACTGCTGTGACGGTCACAAGTGAATTCAAAAACGAAAACAATCGTATCCGTTGGGCAATGGAAAGTCATCAGCAATCTGATGAAAATATTCGGAAGGGATGTGAAAAAATGTGGCACAAAGAAAAATAACAATCATTCCGGCATTACTACACCGATTAGATCAACAACAATGACAACTGGGAATGTTTGCTTATTGCTCCGTTTTTATATTTGAAAAATAGTTAATAAATATAATATTTTTGAACAAAAGCAGAATATTACATATATTTACAAAAATCAATATAAGATATGGACTATCATTGTTGAAAAAGAGTTTTTTAACTCGAATTTACAAATAAAAAATATTATATGCCTGATTTACGTATAAGGGCAGAGGATACAAATACCGAAAATTCGCATACAGCGACAAAATCGGTATGGAGTACCCTTTATTCCTTATACCCTTTTTCAGGCAGTAAGGTCGGGATGCTCCACAATGCACCCCGGCTGTTTTTTCTCTGCCCTTTCTGCGTCACAGGTGGAAAGGACAAGAAAATGAAAATTGACTGGAAATTTGACAACGGAGAAATCTCCACAGTAGAAATCGAGGATGAGGAAATCGGAGGCTTTATTCTCGAATCAAGAAAAGCTGAGGATAATCTTGAGCGCAAGGAAAGATATCACTGTATCTCTTATGACGCTTTTGAGTATGAGGGCGAGGAGTTCGCAGGTAATGAGACACCGGAAACAATCACGGAGTCGGATTTTGATAACGAGAGGATCAATAACGCTCTTTCCGATCTTTCAGAAATCCAGAGAAAAAGGCTTTTGATGCTGGCTGCCGGACTGTCTGTCAGAGAGATTGCACGAATTGAAAATAAGAATTATCGAAGTGTTTATGATTCGATAGAGGGTGCTAAGAAAAAATTTTTAGAAAATTTTTGAAAACACCCCCATCAAAATGCCCTCCGAATCTCCGTATAGTGAAGGGCATTACAAAACCACCCTTCGGAAAGGAAATGCGATATGCAGACATTAGGTATCAGAATCTCGAAGCAGAAGGTCAATGGCGGAGTGCTTTCCTGCCGCCGTGTCACTGTGAGAGAAAAGCTGCTCCGTTTTCTGCTCGGCACACCAATAAAGCTCACGGTATTGGTTCCGGGCGATACGGTCAGCGAAGTCACCATCAACGAAGGAGGAAAATGCGATGAGTACAATGAGCGAGATCTCGGCACTGCTTGATGAGATCAAAAGCTGCGGCAATACGCTTATCAGTATTTATGATGAGCTGCACAACCTGATCGACAGCAAAGAGCCGGACGAGGAAAAAACGAAAGCCAAAACAACACGCAAAAGAAAGACAAAGACGGAGGAAGTGCCTGAGACTGTTCTGGAGGAACAGCCCTCAGAAGAGCCGCCAAAGCCGCTGACCTTTGAGGAAATACAGACAGCATTCGGAATGAAATCAAGGGACGGCCACACGGCAGAGGTCAAAGCACTAATTACAAAGTTTGGTGCAAAAAAGCTGTCAGAGATAGATCCTGCTGACTATCCTGCACTGATGAAGGAACTGGAGGTGATCGGCAATGCCTGATACACACGCTTTGCTTTCACCCTCATCAAGCGAAAGATGGATATCCTGTCCGCCGTCTGTCAGAATGTCGGAGGGCATTGAAGAAAAGCCCAGCGAATATGCAGCGGAAGGCACAGCAGCACACAGCCTGTGCGAATACAAGCTCCATGAGCTTCTTGGCTATGAACAGCCTGACATCAGAGAAAACCTTGATTATTACGACAAGCAGATGGAAGAATGCACCGATTATTACCGTGACTACATAAACGAGTTGCTCATGGAACATGACGGCAGTAAGCCGCTGATGTTTGTAGAACAGAGGGTGGATTTTTCAAGGTTCGTCAAAGAGGGATTCGGCACTTCGGACTGTATTATTATCAACAACGACACCATCTATATCATCGATTTCAAATACGGAAATGGTGTAAAGATCGATGCTCTGAATAATTCTCAGATGATGATATATGCCATAGGTGCTCTGGAGATGTTCGACGGAATCTTTGATATCAACCATGTTGTAATGACGATCTTTCAGCCCAGGCTTGAAAATGTCAGCACATTTGAAATGACAAAGGACGAGCTTTATAACTGGGCTTTCACCGTTCTTAAGCCCGCAGCCGATATGGCATATCAGGGAGCCGGCACTTTAAAATGCGGTGATCATTGCCGCTTCTGCAAAGCAAAAGCAAACTGCCGTGCAAGAGCTGAATACAATCTTAAGCTGGCACAATATGATTTCAAAATGCCTGATACCCTTGAGGATATCGAAATCGAGAGTCTTCTCGGAAAGCTGGATGGCTTTATCAAATGGGCAGAGGGTATCAAGGAATATGCTTTGAAAGAAGCTGTAAAGGGTAAAAAATGGAACGGATATAAACTGGTTGAGGGAAAATCAAGCCGTAAATACACCGATGAGAAAAAAGTAGCAGAGAAGATCATAAAAGCCGGATACGACCCCTACGACAAAAGTGTTCTTGGCATTACAGCTATGGAAAAAATGCTCGGCAAAAAGAAGTTCGGAGAGCTTCTCAGTGGTCTTGTTGAAAAACCGCAGGGTAAGCCTGCTCTGGTACCGGAGTCTGATGCCAGACCGGAAATGAAAACGGCAGCCAATGCTGCAAAGGATTTTGAGGAGGACAAATAATATGAAGAAAAAGAGTACAAACCCGACAAAGGTCATCACAGGAGTACAGACACGTTGGAGCTATGCAAATGTATGGACACCCAAGGCTATGGCTGAAGGCGCAAAGCCGAAGTACAGCGTCAGCCTTATCATTCCGAAATCTGATACAGTAACAATCCAGAAGATCAAGGCTGCAATTAAGGCAGCGTATGAGGAAGGACAGTCAAAGCTCAAGGGCAATGGAAAATCTGTGCCGCCGCTTGCAGCGATCAAAACACCATTGCGTGACGGAGATGTTGAACGCCCGGACGATGAAGCATACCAGAACGCATATTTCGTCAATGCAAACTCTCCCACCGCTCCCGGCATTGTTGATGCAGACAGACAGCCTATCATCGATACATCAGAGGTTTACAGTGGCGTTTACGGCAGAGCGTCAATTACCTTCTATGCCTTTAACAGTAACGGCAACAAGGGTATAGCCTGCGGTCTGAACAATCTTCAGAAGATCGCAGACGGTGAACCCCTCGGCGGCAAGACAAGGGCAGAGGATGATTTTGCTGACCTTGACGATGAAGATGATGACGATTTCCTGAACTAATGTTAAAGCAAGAGTACGGCGGTGGGTTCTCCCGCCGCCCGGAAATTGCGAAAGAAGGTGCAATTTATGAAGATCAGTATTGATATCGAAACATACAGCGATGTTGACCTGACAAAAGGCGGTGTCTATAAATACGCTGAAAGTCCGAATTTTGAAATACTGTTGTTCGGCTATTCGGTGAATGACGGTCCTGTTCAGGTTGTTGATCTTGCCCGTGGTGATAAGATACCCGACAGTATTTTGCAGGCTCTTTCTGATGAAGAGGTCACCAAGTGGGCATTCAATGCTATGTTTGAAAGAATATGCCTGTCGGTGTATCTCCGCAGAAACTATCCTCAGTATTTCAGATCATACAGTATAGATGAAGATACGGTAGGAGCTTATCTTGATCCGCACGGTTGGAAATGCTCTATGACATGGGCGGCATATATGGGCTTGCCGCTGTCGTTGAAATCAGTCGGTGAGGTGCTGAAGCTCACTGAACAGAAAATGGATGAAGGAAAAGCCCTTATCCGCTATTTTTCCATTCCCTGTGCACCTACAGCATCCAACGGCGGCAGGACAAGAAACCTTCCTAAACACGATAAAAGTAAATGGTTGTTATTCAAAGAGTACAACAAGCGTGATGTAGAAGTAGAAATGGCTATTCAGCAGAAGCTGCACAAATTTCCTGTGCCTGATTTTATCTGGAACGAATACTGGCTCGATCAGGAAATAAATGATCGCGGCATCAGAATTGATATGGATGTTGTAAGAAATGCTATCCGTATTGATGAAATTACAAGAAATAACCTTATGGACGAGATGCAGGATATAACTGCTCTTGACAATCCGAACAGCGTACAGCAGATGAAAGAATGGCTTGCTCAACATGGTCTGGAAGTTGATTCTCTTGGTAAAAAGGAAGTGCAGGAGCTGCTGAAAACTGCTCCGTCAGGTCTTGCAAAGGTGCTTATGCTCCGTCAGCAGCTTGCCAAATCATCAGTAAAAAAGTATCAGGCAATGCAGAATGCAGTTTGCAGTGACAGCCGCGCAAGAGGTATGTTCCAGTTTTACGGTGCGAACAGGTCAGGGCGATTTTCCGGGCGTTTGATCCAGCTGCAAAATCTCCCGCAGAATCATCTTGACGATTTGTCTGGTACAAGGGAGCTTGTCCGCAGCGGCAACTATAATGCTTTAGCTATGAAATACGATAACATCCCCGATGTTTTATCTCAGCTTATAAGAACAGCCTTTGTTCCGAGAGATGGTTATAAGTTTATCGTTGCTGACTTCTCAGCTATTGAAGCGAGAGTTATTGCTCATATTGCAGAAGAAAAATGGAGAGCTGACGTTTTCATAAGCGGCGGCGACATCTACTGTGCATCGGCAAGTCAGATGTTCCACTGCAAGGTAGAAAAGCACGGCGAAAATGCTCATCTCAGACAAAAGGGTAAAATAGCAGAACTGGCTCTCGGCTACGGCGGATCAGTTGGTGCTTTGAAATCAATGGGTGCTTTGGATATGGGAATGTCCGAGGATGAATTAAAGCCTCTTGTTGATTCGTGGAGAAATGCCAATCCCCATATCGTTCAGCTTTGGTATGATGTTGACCGCTGTGTCAAGGAAACAGTCATGAAGCGTATTCCGACAGAAATACACGGACTTCGCTTCACATACCAAAGCGGTATGCTGTTTATTACTCTTCCCAGCGGCAGAAGGCTTGCTTATGTAAAACCGAAAATAGGTATTAATCGTTTCGGCAGTGAATCGGTCACTTATCAGGGAACCGGTGCAGCAAAGAAGTGGGAACGCATAGAAACCTTCGGCGGAAAGCTGGTAGAAAACATTATTCAGGCTATCTCCCGTGACATCCTGTGCTATGCAATACAGACACTTTCCCACTGCTTTATCGTAGCCCATGTGCATGACGAAATAATCATCGAATGCGATAAACGTATGTCGGTAGAAGAAGTATGCGGACAGATGAGCAGAACGCCTCCGTGGATTCCCGGACTGCTTCTCCGTGCCGATGGATACGAATGCGAATTTTATAAAAAAGACTGAGAGAGGAGAAAAAGATGAATATCTATAACAGTGAAATGTACCCTGACCCGACAGCATATCACGCTTTGACAAAAATACAGAAGGAAGAAAAGGCTGCAAGATACAGACCTCTCGTCTATATATGCAGCCCATACTCTGGGGATATTGCCGGGAATACAGAAAAAGCTATAAAACACTGCCGCTTTGCAGTAGATAACAATGCGATACCCCTTGCACCGCATCTTCTGTTTCCGCAGTTTATGGATGAAGAAAAAGAACGTGATCTTGCGATGTTTATGGATATGGTGCTGATCGGTCGCTGTGAGCAGCTGTGGGTGTTCGGAGAAACCATAACGGCGGGTATGCAGGTGGAAATAAACAAGGCGAATAAAAAATGTATAAAAATTCGCCGATTTACTGATTTATACAAAGAGTATAAATAAATGGAGGTATTACAAAATGCAATTAACTATCTTTACAGCTAACTGCCGTGGAAGAAAAAGTAATACGCTTTATCCGAACAAGTGCATCATCGACAGTGAAGAGGACTTTCTTAAAGTGGTCGAATTCGACCATGTTTGCGGAGAGTACAAGGGCAACCGCCGCAGCGTGGATAACTTCCTGAATTCAAACTGCCTTGTAATGGATAACGATAACACTCACTCCGATGATCCCAACGACTGGATAAAGCCGGAAGCGTATAAAACGATGTTCCCGGATGTTGCTTTTATCGTTGTGCCAAGCAGAAACAATATGAAGCCGAAGGACGGAAAAACACCACGTCCGAGACATCATATCTATTTCCCGATAGATACAGTCACCGACAAGGACACATACAAGCAGCTCAAGGAAATGCTTATGGCTAAGTATCCGTTTTTTGATGATAACGCTCTTGATGCTGCCCGTTTTATTTACGGCAATCCGACAACGGAGATCCTTTGGCACGAAGGCGAGATCACTATCGACTGTATTCTGTCACCGCCGCAGACGGATAAGACCATACCCCAGGGACAGCGGAATAATACAATGTCACGCTTTGCCGGAAGGATACTGAAACGCTATGGCATATCCGAAAGAGCGTACAGCATCTTTATCGAAGAATCCAACAAGTGCAATCCTCTGCTTGAGAGTGAGGAGCTTGAAACGATATGGAGAAGTGCCTGCCGCTTTGCCAAAAAAGTTATGGAGCAGGACGGATATATCCCACCCGAAGAATATGATTTCCGCACACAGTCCCTAAAGCCTTATGATTACTCCGATATCGGACAGGCGAAGGTCATAGCAAGGGAATACGGTGATGAACTTCGTTATACTTCAGCGACCGACTATATCCGTTTTGACGGACAGCAGTGGGTAGAATCAAAGCAGAGGGCTGTCGGTGCTGTGGAGGAATTTCTTGATTTGCAGCTTGAGGATGCAAAGGACGCAGTGCAGAATGCTATGCAGGCTCTGGTCAGTGCCGGGGTATCTGAAGAAACGCTCCTTTCCGGCGGCAAAAAGGCAGTGGCAAATTTTAATGATGAACAGATGAACCTTTACAAAGACTATGTTTCCGCTGTATCTTATAAGGCTTTTGTAATGAAACGCCGTGACATGAAATATATCGTATCGGCAATGCAGGCGGCAAAACCCATGCTCGAAATGAAGCCGACTGATCTTGACGCTGACGGTATGTTGCTGAATACGCCTGATGGTACATACGATCTCCGACAGGGTCTTGACGGCAGACAGGAACATAATGCCTCTGACTTTATCACGAAGATGACAGCTTTCTCACCCTCCGATGATGGTAAAAAAGAATGGCTTGATACACTTGACCGAATTTTTGAAAAGGATTCTGAACTGATAGATTATGTTCAGCAGATAGCCGGGCTATGTGCGATAGGTAATGTTTATCTTGAAGAATTGATTATTTCCTATGGTGTCGGCAGCAACGGTAAATCTACCTTCTGGAATTCTATCGCAGGAGCACTCGGCTCATACAGCGGCAATATCTCAGCGGATACATTAACTATCGGCTGCAAGCGTAATGTCAAGCCGGAGCTTGCAGAAGCAAAAGGAAAGCGGCTGCTTATTGCAGCAGAGCTTGAAGAGGGTATGCGTCTGAATACATCAACGGTCAAGCAGCTCTGCTCAACGGACGAGATTTTTGCTGAAAAGAAATACAAAGACCCATTCTCATTCAAACCCAGTCATACCCTTGTGCTGTATACCAATCATCTGCCAAAGGTGGGAGCAATGGATGACGGTATATGGAGAAGGCTTATCGTTATTCCGTTCAATGCAAAGATCAGCGGAAAAAGTGATATAAAGAATTACTCTGAATTCCTCATCAAAAACTCAGGCGGGTATATCGTGAAATGGCTTATCGAAGGTGCAAAGAAAGCTATCGATAATCATTTCAAAATAAAAAATCCAGATGTTGTACAGGACGCTATTGAAAAATATAAGCAGGACAACGATTGGATGACACATTTTCTTGATGACTGCTGCGAACTTGGCAAAGAATATGAAACAGGTTCAGGCAAATTTTATTCGGAATATCGTGCCTATTGTCAGCGTGTGGGTGATTTTACGAGAAGCACAACAGAGTTTTACAATGCCATAGAACGCTATGGTCTCAGGCGCTACAAGAAAAAGAAAACTTTCTGGATTCTTGGCGTAAAGCTGAATGATACTGATTTTATTGACTAAAAGGGAGAGGTCTACGAGGTCATATATATAAATCCCCTTTAGGGCAGAATTTTTAAGAAAAAATACTATATAGAGGACTTTATGTATAGACCTCTTCGACCTCTCCCTGAAAGGAGTTATCCCTATGGCAAACAGCAATAAAAATACAGATAAAATGCCTGAAAAACAACTCGAATATTTATTTCTGACGGAAGTCAGGCGTGTCGGCGGTATGGCATTGAAGTTCGTAAGTCCGGGCTTTGCAGGTGTGCCTGACAGATTGGTTCTTATCCCTGATGGTAAGGTCGGATTTGTGGAAGTGAAAGCACTCGGAAAACATCCACGCCCGTTGCAGACGGCAAGACATAAGCAACTGAGAGAAATAGGCTTCAAGGTGTATGTGCTGGATAACCCGCAGCAGATACCTGAAATAATCCGGGACATTGGAGGTGATAGCGAATGAAGTTCATACCGCACAAGTATCAGAAATATGCAATAGATTTTATCAAGCAGCATAGTATTTCAGCCTTGTTGCTTGATATGGGGCTTGGGAAAACTGTTATATCATTGACGGCCATCAATGAACTGATGTTTGACAGCTTTGATGTACATAAAGTGCTGATAATAGCACCTCTTCGTGTAGCCCGTTTCAGCTGGGGTGCGGAGATCAGGAAATGGGATCACCTGAAAAATCTCCGTTACAGCATCGTTGTCGGAACGAAAAAGGAACGCAGAGCAGCTTTACAGCATAAAGCCGATATTTACATTATCAACCGTGAGAATCTTCCGTGGCTTATCGAAAACAGCAGATTCGATTATGATATGGTGGTTGTCGATGAGCTGTCATCGTTCAAAAATCATCAGGCAAAAAGGTTCAAAGCTCTTATGAAGGTCAGACCGCAAGTCAGAAGAATTGTAGGGCTGACAGGTACGCCAAGCAGCAACGGCTTGATGGATTTATTCGCAGAATTCAAGCTGCTTGATATGGGACAGCGTCTCGGAAGGTTCATCGGACAGTACCGTACAGCTTACTTTCAGCCTGACAAGATGAACGGCATGGTTGTGTATTCATATAAGTCGCTGCCGGGTGCAGAGGAAAAGATATACGAGAAAATATCCGATATTACTATCTCTATGAAAGCGACAGACCATTTACAGATGCCGGAGCTTATCAGCAGCCGGTATGAAGTCGAGCTTTCAGCAGCGGAAAGGATAAAATATGAGCAGCTGAAAAAAGACCTTGTTCTGCCGATAGGCGATGATGAGATAACAGCGGCAAATGCAGCAGCGCTTTCCGGCAAGCTGTGTCAGCTGGCTAACGGTGCAATATACGATGATGACAACAAAGCGGTACGCATACACGACCGAAAACTTGATGCTTTGGAGGACATCATCGAAAGCATGAACGGCAGACCGCTGTTAGTGGCGTATTGGTTCAAGCACGACTTTGACCGTATCGCAGAACGGCTGTCGGAACTGAAAGTGCCGTTTTCAAAACTCGATACAGACGAGAGTATCGAAAGGTGGAACAGCGGCGAAATACCTGTCGCACTTATCCATCCTGCATCTGCCGGACACGGGCTTAATCTTCAAAGCGGAGGTTCGGCTCTCGTCTGGTTCGGTATCACCTGGAGCCTGGAACTGTATCAGCAGACTGTTGCAAGGCTGTGGCGGCAGGGACAGAAGCACACCGTTGTTATTCAGCATATCATCACAAAGAACACCATTGACGAAAACATCATGGTGGCTCTGGAAAATAAAGAGCATACGCAGACTGCACTTATCGAAGCGGTCAAAGCGAATATATAGCTTTCGGAGGTAATCACTATGACCGTAAAAGAATACTTACAGCAGGGTTACAGAATCGACCAAAGGATAAACAGCAAAATAGCACAGGTAACAAATCTTCGTGAGCTTGCCACTAAAGCAACGGCAACCCTCAGCGATATGCCCGGAAACGCTAAACCGAACACTCACCGCATGGAGGATATCATTGTTAAGATGATCGACCTGGAAACCGAGATCAATGCAGATATTGACAGTCTTGTAGATTTAAAGGCTGAGATGGTAGCAGTGATAAAAAATGTCAAAAATCCCGAGCTTCAGACACTGCTTGAACTGCGTTATCTGTGTTTCAAGACCTGGGAACAGATCGCCGTGGAAATGAACTATGGGATTGAAAATATTTACAGACTGCATCGTGAAGCTATCAAAAAAATTTCCATACCACATAAAACAATACAGTAAAATACAGTGTAATACAGTATGAAGTGTGATATAATAGTACCGTGAAAAAATAAAAAAACAAAGCCGTAGATCAGTAATAAAAACTGGTCTGCGGCTTTTTCTATGCCTGAAAACAGGAGGTGTGTATCATGCCAAGAAAACCAAAGAAGCCCTGCAATTATCCCGGCTGTCCGAAATTAACGGACGGCGTGTACTGCGATGAGCATAAAACAATAGCCAACCGGCAGTACGAAAAGTACGGACGGAGATACAAGAAAAACGAACGCTACGGTTCTGCTTGGCAGAAGGTTCGTGCCCGTTATGTAAAGCTACATCCGTTCTGTGAGGAGTGCTTTGCACAAGGTATCCTGACGAGAGTAGAACACGTGCATCACATAAAACCTCTTGATGAAGGCGGCACGAATGACTTTGATAACCTCAAGAGCTTATGTCAGTCATGTCATTCGAGAATACACGCTCTAAGAGGTGACTACTGGCATAAGTGACAAATAGTATTCCCTGTTTTGTCACTATGCGACAACCCCCAGGGGGTCAATTTATCTCTAAAAAATGGGTTTTACAGGAACGGGCGCCCCTCTCGTACTTAAAAATCGCAAATTCAAAGACGGTATATGCCCCGGAACTCTTAAAAATTTTTTCTCAAAGGCAATTTAATCTGAAAAGCCCCATAACAACCCAATAATCAAACAGAATTCAAACACATCAGCCCGACCGCAATCGGGCTTTTTTGCTGCAATTTTTTCAATCGGGGTTTGATTATTTTTCAAACATCGTTTGATTTTTCTAATTCTTTCTGGAAGGAGGTGCTGAATCAGTGGCAAAAGACGGAACCAATCGCGGAGGTGCAAGACCGGGTGCAGGGCGCAAGCCAAAAGCACTGAAAGAAAAACTCGATGCCGGCAATCCTGGAAATCACCCTTTAAGGCGGCTCGATATTCCTGAAAATATCGAAGGTGTCGATATGCCAAAACCGGGCGATTATCTATCGGCAATGCAGCGTGACGGAAAACCGCTTGGTGCTGACGAAATATATACCAAAATGTGCAGATGGCTTGGAAAGTTAGGCTGCGATAAATTGGTTAACCCTCTGCTTGTTGAGCAATATTCGATGTGCGCCGCAAGGTGGATGCAGTGCGAAGAAGCTATAACGAGATACGGTCTTGTCGGTAAGCATCCGACAGTAACAACATCGGTGGTGCAAAGCCCATTTGTTTCAATGAGCCACAGCTATCTGAAACAGGCTCAGCAGATGTGGCTGCAAATATATCAGGTCGTCAAAGAGAACTGCACCGTGGATATTGATGGCGGTGGTGAGATTGACCCGATGGAAAGGCTGCTCCGTGCAAGGGAGGGAAAGTAATGCAGCACAAAAAACGGTATCAAGCGAAAAATGATACAAAGAAGCGTTATCAGCCTGCTCCGATGTGGGCAGCGAAACAAAAAATATTTGACACCCGTAAAGGACTGAAAAAGTTCCTGAAACGGAAATTCGGTTAGGAGGAAGAAATTATGTACGAAAAGGTGAATCCGCAGCATCCCGATAAAATCGCAGATAGAATCGCTGGAGCAATCGTTGATTTGGCGTATGCAAAGGAAAAGGATCCGAGAGTAGCGGTAGAGGTACTGCTCGGACATGAGGTTTGCCATATTATGGCAGAAACTTCTGTGCATTTCGATATCAGTGAAATAGCAAACATCGTCAAGCGTCTTGCACCGAAACTGACGGTGGACTATCTGGAAGTAAAACAGGATCCTATTCTTGCAGAAAATCAGCGTGGTCGTATACGCTGCGGTGATAACGGCATCTTCAAGGGTGTACCCGTGACTGGTGAACAGGAGCGGCTGACGGCTATTGCGAAGCAGTTTTATTTCGCTTTCGGTGAGGATGGCAAATATATCCTTGACGGCGACCGTCTTGTGATCTGCCAGAGCAACGCAGATACAGAAAATCTCCGTAAGATGTTCCCGGCGGCTGTGATAAATCCCCTCGGTGACTGGACAGGCGGCAGTGATGTTGACTGCGGTGCTATTAACCGCAAGCTCGGAAGTGACATGGGCGACAGCGTTACAGGCGGAGGTCTGCACGGCAAGGATTTGTCAAAGGCTGATGTCAGCGTGAATATTTACGCTTTTCTTGAAGCACAGGCTCTCGGCAGACCTGTGGAGATCAGCTGTGCTATCGGTGATGATACCGTTGACGGCAAGCCCTATGCTGACATTGTAGAGATTGCGAGAAAATACATACACGATCTGGGTGGCTTTGAGAAATTCGCAGAATGGGGGCTGATCAGATGATAACGACAACGCAGATGCAGCTTGTTGACATTAACAAGCTGATTCCCTATGTGAACAATGCCCGGACGCACTCGCCGGAGCAGATAACAAAATTACGCTCAAGCCTGCGTGAGTTTGGCTTTATCAATCCTGTTCTTATCGACAGAGAATTCAATGTCCTTGCCGGACACGGCAGGATAGCCGCTGCGAAGGAAGAAGGTATAAACGAAGTACCCTGTGTATTCGTAGAACATTTATCCGAGGCACAGAAGAAAGCGTACATACTGGCGGATAACAGAATGTCGCTTGATGCCGGATGGGATGACGAGCTTCTGAAAGTAGAAATGGCATCCTTACAGGAAATGGGCTTTGATGTCGGTATGACAGGCTTCGATGAAAGCGAGCTTGCTGACCTGTTTGCTGATGATAATAATACAAGCGCAAAGGATGATGATTTTGATTTGACTGCCGCACTTGAAAAAGCGGCATTTGTTCAGCGAGGAGATATATGGACTGTCGGCAGACACAGACTGATGTGCGGCGATGCAACTTCCGCAGAGGATGTCGCTGCCCTTATGAGCGGCACAAAGGCAAATCTCATTCTGACTGACCCACCGTATGGAGTCTCTTTTCGCAGCTCCTCCGGCTTGACTATCCAGAATGACAGTATGAAAAACGAGGAGTTTTATAATTTTCTCCTTTCTGCCTTTCAGTGTATGGTCGAACACCTTGAAAGCGGTGGTGCTGCTTATGTATTTCACGCTGATACCGAAGGGCTGAATTTCCGCAGGGCTTTTGTTGATGCCGGACTGCATCTTGCCGGGTGCTGTATCTGGGTAAAGGACAGTCTGGTGCTTGGCCGCTCCGATTATCAGTGGCAGCATGAGCCTGTGCTTTACGGCTTTTTGCAGAACGGAAAGCATAAATGGTATTCAGACCGAAAGCAGACTACCATCTGGAATTTCGCAAAGCCAAAGCGTAATGCCGATCATCCTACATCCAAGCCGCTTGACCTTCTGAGTTATCCTATCGGCAATTCAACACAGGAAAATGCGGTGGTCATTGACACCTTCGGCGGCAGCGGCTCTACCCTTATGGCTTGTGAGAAAATGAACAGGATATGCTGCACGATGGAGCTTGATGAGAAATACGCCTCCGTCATCCTTCGCCGATATGTTGAGGATACAGGTGATGCTGACGGGGTGTATGTGATCCGCAACGGTGAAAAGATTCCTTACTCCGATCTTGTGAAAGAGGTGGAGCGTAGTGGCTAATAAAGAACTGACCCTCGGAAGTCTTTTTTCAGGCTCCGGGGGTTTTGAACTGGGCGGCATCCTTGCTGGGATAAAACCTGTATTTTCAAGTGAAATAGAACCGTTCCCAATCCGTGTAACGGAAAAGAGTCTGCCGGAGGTAAAGCATTACGGAGATGTAAACAAGCTGAACGGTGCTGACCTGCCGCCTGTGGATATTATCACATTTGGGTCGCCCTGTCAGGATATGAGTATAGCCGGCAAGAGAACCGGGCTTGATGGCTCACGAAGCGGTCTGTTTTATCAGGCTATAAGAATCATAAAAGAAATGAGGTGTAAAAGTAATGGCAAATATCCGAGATACGCAGTCTGGGAAAATGTATGCGGGGCATTCTCCTCCAACAAAGGAGAGGATTTCCAGGCAGTCCTCGAAAGCTTCTGCTCGGTCAAAGGCTGTGAAATTGATGCGGCTCGACCTGCAAAATGGCACAACGCGGGAGAAATTCTGGGAGATGATTTCTCAATCGCATGGAGGGTATTTGACTCTCAATACTGGGGAATCCCACAGAGACGAAAACGCATCTATCTTGTCGCAGATTTTAATGACAGATGTGCCGGAAAAATATTATTTGAGTCAGAAGGCTTGTCAGGGTATTCTGCGGAGAGCTTCCGCTCGTGGCAAGCGGCTGCCCGAAGTATTACGCAAGGCTCTGGAGCGTCAGGCATCGGGATAGACGGCTATAACGGTGCTGTATCTGACAAAGCGGCAACGCTCGGAATAAACTGCGGAATGTCAACGGGAAGAAACGGTGCGATAGTTCTGAATGATCAAGGCGGAGACAGAATGGATGTTACGGATGAAAAGACCTGCACTCTTCGTGCCGAATCACATCATCCCCCTGTGGTAATGGAGTCGGCAGGCTTTTGTACGGAGCATTCAGCAAAGAGCCGATCTATCGGTTATGAAAAGGAAAAATCTCCAACGCTTCGTGCAGGGGTAGTTCCTGCCGCAGTGATAGATAACCACAGTCAAGATACAAGATATAAAGTGCTTGATGATATAGCACCAACCGTGAGCGCTACCTACGGTATGGGCGGCAACAATCAGCCCTTCGTGGTAGAGAAAACCTATGATGTCCGTTTTACATCCGAAGGAACGAAAAACGCTCGACAGAATGTGTATGAAACAAATACTGCGAGAACTGTGGATACGGGCGGCATCCCTCCCGATGCCAATCAAGGCGGGATAGCAGTAGTAGAAGCCTACGGCATCTGCTCAAAAGACAGCAACGCTATGAAAAGCGACAATCCAAACAGCGGATTTTATAAGGCTGAAACGAGCAGAACTATTGACGGAAACGGCGGCAATCCATCCTGTAATCAGGGCGGCATTGCCGTTGTGGCGATAGAAGGCAATGGGACAAGACCGTCCCATCACGGAAACGGTTATTCCGAAGAAGGTGTCGGTTATACACTGAATACGACTGAACAACACGGTGTGGCTTACGGTATCGACAGAGCAACCTATAATATGGGACAGAACGCACAATACGCTATTTCCATTCAGGAGGAAGTTGAACCGACAATGGTAGCAAAAGGACCGGGGGCGGTTGCTCACCCAACCTACTGTACCAGTAAATCATCCTTCCATACAAAAGCATCGGAGGAGCTTGCGGATACCCTTGTGGCAAGCGACTATAAAGACCCTCCGACCATTAACGATACCGATGATGAAATGGAATACATTGTGCGGAGGCTCACTCCGACTGAATGTGCGAGATTACAGGGCTTCCCTGACTGGTGGTGCAGTGATCTTGCATCGGATGACCCTACCGATGAAGAGATAGCAAAATGGAGGGAGATTTTCAGAGAGTACGATGAAGCGATGGGAAAGAAAACAAAGCCGAAAACGGATAATCAGATACGCAAATGGCTGCAAAATCCCCACAGCGATTCAGCGGAATATAAAATGTGGGGCAACGGTGTCTCACTTCCGGTCGTGTTTTTCGTGCTTGCCGGTATAGCTTATTATGCGGCTGAAAGCGAATAATCAATTCTTCCTTGTAGGCTTGACATTTTCAGCAGGGTCAATATCCCCTGTGATCGCACCATGCTCTTTTTCAAAGTCTTCAATTTCGTTTCTTATCAAAACAAGGATATGACTGTTTACGGAACGACCCTGATAGTCAGCAATATAGCCGATCTTATCAAGCATTTCCTGTTCGATTCTGATTGATACACTCTTGACTGCCATAAAAGAACACCTCTTATTTGGATATATTATGTGTTCATTTTAGCCGCTTTATGTGTTAAAATGTTAAAAGTGAATATACCGTATATCTATAAAATTGGAGGGCTCTTTTATGAAAGTAGGAGTTATTGGTTCACGAGGTCTGACAGTAAATAATCTGGGGAAATATCTGCCGGAGGATACAACGGAGATAGTGTCCGGCGGTGCAAAGGGCATTGATACCTGTGCGAGGGATTATGCTTTGACGCATGATATAAAACTCACGGAGTTTCTGCCGGAATACAACAAATACGGCAGGTGTGCTCCACTGAAAAGAAATCTGCAAATCATTGAATATGCAGATGTGGTTATTGCTTTCTGGGACGGGAAATCCAAAGGTACGAAGTATGTCATAGACAACTGTAAAAAACAGGGTGTGCAGGTTGATGTACATATTTTCTCCTGATTTGTGTACTATGTAGATTTCCTTTTATCTCGGCTGTTGCTGTTGACTTTCAGGCGAAAAAGAGTGATATATGTACTTACCAAAAAAGAGGAGGTACTCAAAATGAGGATCGAATTCAACAGAACAGGAGCCGAAAGAAAAGCACTGGTAAAGGCAATTTCAGAAATAACCGGAGCAGAAGCGGTTTACAAATTCATGCCGACCTGTGCTTATGAGATCGACTACTTTACGGTAACGAAGGACGGAGCTTTGGAGTTTGACGACAGAGCCGACAGCGAGGAAATCGAAAATCTTCTGGAGCAGCTTGCACAGAGGGGCTTTGAAGGAAAGGCACCGGAAGCCACGGACAATGCCGCAGACATCGCCCCAGAATCGCCCGACACGGCGGCCGAAAACGAAGCCGAGGAAGTATCCGCAGAAACTGAAACAAGCGAACACAAGCCCACACAGGGGGAAACGTGCGAAAGCATTGACCTTACGATAACACTGCCGCTGGAAAGCGTGGCAGTCGGAAACCTTACGAAGCTCCTTGAAGCAAAGGGCAGCCTTATAAAAAAGGCACTTGGTGTTAATGATCTGGGCTTTGAGATCAACGAGGAAAGCAAAACGATTTGTTTCCCCTGGTTCGGAGAGGTCAGCATTGATGAAGCGATGGCTTATACGCATTTCGTCACGGCATTCTGCAAAATGACAAAGGATGCGAAAAGAGTGACAGCGAAGGAAAAAGAAGTAGATAACGAAAAATACGCTTTCAGATGTTTTCTCTTAAGATTAGGATTTATCGGCACTGAGTACAAAGCTGAAAGAAAAATCCTGCTCCGCAATCTCAGCGGCTCGTCAGCATTCAAAGCCGGAAGGGACGGCGAGCAGGAATGAGGATACCGAACAGAGATACAGTGGATCAGATAAAAAAGAAATATCCTCCGGGAACGAGGATAGAACTTGTTAGGATGACCGACCCTTACAGCCCGGTTCCGCCGGGAACAAGGGGTACGGTTCAGATGGTGGACGATGCCGGAACGATTCATCCGAAATTCGATAACGGCAGAACGCTGGGAATTATTGTCGGTGAGGATGAGTTTATTGTTCTCGACAGCGTTACAACCGTTTGCTACGGTGAAGAAAAACTGTGGGACAGCAGAGAAGAAGCCAAGGACTTTTTCCTTGAAGCTCTGAAAGCCACCGAGGGCAGCGAAAGAGAACGCTACGCAGCCATCTATACAAAGCTGATTTTAAGAAAGAATTACTGCACCGATGATCTGGATTGACCGCCATAATATACACAACTTCCTCCGAAAAACTGCCCTTATGATTGGTGGATATACATCTCAAATATTGCTTGATATAGTGTGCAAGTAGAGGTAATATAACACACAACGAAGGGAAAACACCCCTGAACAAAAAACAAAAAAACGGAGGAAACCACCATGAATACTAAGGTTGCAAGACAGATAGAGGAAATGAAAAAGCAGACCATCGGGGTCGAGGTAGAGATGAACAGCATCACCAGAGAAAAGGCTGCAAAGACCGCCGCAGAGTTCTTCGGAACGAGAAGATATCAAAGCACAGCAGGCCGCAACGGATACAGCACCTGGTCAGCCTGGGACGCAGACGGCAGAGAGTGGAAATTCCAGAAGGATGTCAGCATCAGCGGACCGGACAGCGAAAAATGCGAACTGGTAACCCCGATCCTTCACTACAGCGACATGGAAACCCTGCAGGAACTAATCAGAAGGCTCCGCAAGGCAGGAGCAAAAAGCGATGCGACAAGAGGATGCGGAGTACATATTCACATCGGAGCAAACGGCCACACAGCACAGACCCTGAGAAATCTTGCAAACCTGATGGCAAGTCACGAGCGTCTTATCGCAACAGCCCTGAAAATAAACGAAGGCAGAATGAGCCGCTACTGCAGAACGGTCAATCCGAATTTCCTCGCAAAGCTCAACAGCAAAAAGCCGAAAACGATGAGCCAGCTTGCAGACATCTGGTACGAAGGCAACGGTGCAGACTACGGCAGAAGCCACCACTACAACGAAAGCCGCTACCACATGCTCAACCTCCACGCAACCTTTACAAAAGGCACGGTAGAATTTCGCCTTTTCCAATTCGATGCACCAAGCGGCGGCAAGCAGAACGGCCTTCACGCAGGACAGCTCAAGAGCTACATTCAGCTTTGTCTTGCACTCAGCGAGATGGCCAAGGAGGTCAGAACGGCAAGCCCAAAGGAACAGCAGAAAGAAAATCCGAAATTCGCAATGAGAACCTGGCTTTTAAGGCTCGGATTCATCGGAGAGGAGTTCGCCACAGCAAGGGACATTTTAACAAGAAACCTTGAAGGCGACACAGCATTCAGATTCGGCAGAGCATAAGGAACAGCCTCCTGCCACCCAACACCCCGACCGCTGCGGACAGCGGTCTTAAGGTGATAGAAGGGTGTTACTTATCCAAACAGAAATCCTCACCTTTCGGAAAGGATGAACTAAAAATGAGCAAAGAAAAACGCTATTACATTGCCTACGGCAGCAACCTGAATGTGGAGCAGATGATGAGAAGATGCCCCGGAGCAAAGCCTATCGGAACAGCGATGCTGGAACACAATATCCTTTATTTCAGAGGCAGCGGTTCAGGATACTACCTGACAATCGAGCCGAAGATCGGCAGCAAGGTTCCGGTTGCAGTCTGGGAAGTTACCCCTGAGGATGAAGAAGCACTCGACCGCTACGAGGGCTATCCGAGATTTTATTTCAAGTACGATTACACCCTCAAGGTCACACTGCTTGACGAAGAGACAACAAAGGAACTGAGATGTTTTGCTTATGTAATGACCGAAGGCCGCCGTGTCGGACTGCCGACAAACTATTACCTCACCACCTGCATGAAGGGCTACAGGGATTTCGGTTTTGACACGAAGATACTTACCAGAACGGTAGAAAGGATGAAGAAAATACTATGGAAACAACTGAGATTAAAATAAGGACTTGCCCGATTTGCGGCACCGCCTATCGAGGACACCCGGCAATATCAAGGACAGATAATGAGACCCCTATTTGCAGCGATTGCGGAAC
>Ga0326512_10000169_pt1 | contig 56316 bp, 61 predicted proteins | sample 1_2617_0518_D_FD_203652 | JGI IMG/M metagenome (GOLD analysis project Ga0326512, IMG submission 203652) | Bovine rumen microbial communities from UC Davis, California, United States - 1_2617_0518 | ecosystem: Host-associated > Mammals > Digestive system > Stomach > Rumen | place: USA...
GTCACCGTCAGCGTCTATCTGCTCAAAGGGAGCCTCGCCGCCTACGTTCATGGTGGCCTGTGGCTTGGGCTGGATAGGTCGCAGGTTGCCGAGGATTGGGGTTGCTCGCTGCTGCTCGTCGGTCATGGCCTCGCGCACCTCCTTTGGCAAGTCGCCCTTAATCATGTGGGTGTCCTTGTATTGGGGGTTCTCTAACTCGATGGCCGTCATGTTGAGGTAGCAGCCTTTCTCTCCGAGGAACAGGCTGGGGTCATCGTCAACGGGGATGATGAGACAGCGTTTCGTCTCGGCCTTGCCTTTGAGATTTCTCAAAAACGCGCCCTGCAGTTTCAGCAGGTCAATTCTAATACCAAAGTTTGCCATAATTGTAATGGGTTTTGAATGTGAAACAATATGAGTGATTTAGTACTCTTGCTTTTCGTGATAGAGTTCGCAGTAGGACAGAGGAACAACGCCGTCCGTCTCGTATGGCTGGCCTTTCAGCACGACAAACGAGTTACGGGGGTTCTTCAACTCCTCCTCCCACTTCTTGCGGCAGTAGTCCGTGATGCGCTCCTTGGCCTCGCCCACGTCCTGCGACTTGATGATATAGGTGTAGTTGGTCTTCTCTACATCATCGTCGAGGTCACAGAAGAAACGGCTCTGCACCGTGACCTTATAGTAGTCATAGTCGGTGTCGGGATTGTCGGGGGCGTTTTCGGGTATGCACTCGTCATCGTCCTCGATGATGTAGTAGTCGCAGAACTTGACCTGTCGGATAGTGGTGTAGCCCGAAAGTCCGAGGTACATACCTGCATACTCCATTGACACCTCTATTGCCTTTTCGACGCTCTGCGCCCGAACGAGGTACTGCTGTTTGAGAGTGGCACCGTTGCTGGTGTTGGCCGTCACGTTCACCTCCCAAGGAACGAGGCTGTTTGTAATGAAGCGTTCAACGTCGTAGAGCGTCTTGGCGATGAGCACGTCCTTGATGTCCTGTGCCTGTATGTAGAACAGCACCTGTGACACCTTGTCGTTGGAGAGGTATGTGCCGCGCTTGAACAGCTTCTCTTTGCGCTCGATGCTTACGGTTTCCTTGGTGTCCTCGTCGATGAAGTCCTCAGTCCACTTCTTGAAGACATCTTCGGCCAGGTAGTGTTCGAGCATCTTCTTGGGGTCGGCAGTCCGAGTGACCTTGATGTCCTGCGGACGCTTCCATTGTACTTTCTCCTTTTTACAGGAGTCCTTTTTTGTTGTCTTTGCCATTTTGATGAATGATTTGTTATAAGATTGATTTCACTTTCTCTTGCAGTTCGAGGTACTTCCTGTGCCAATGAGAGGCCATGCTGGCGGCAGACAGGTAGGCTCGCAGGTATTTCTCGCGCTCCAGCCGTAGGTAGTTGTTTTCCTTGATTGCCTTGTCTGCATAGGCTCGTTCGGGAGTGGCAAAGCGTCCGTGCGAGTCCCTACACTTCATAACGGGGTCATTGTCGAAAAGCCCCTCTTGCTGCTTTTTCTTCATTGCTTGCGTATATTTTGAGTTGAATAATGCGTATAATTTCGAGCCGTTTCTGTGTGGCTCCCGTTAGTGGTAGTTGCGACGGGTCGGGTTACTACGGATGCGCAGCCAATAGGCCTGTTTGAACGTGTCCGTGCGAGAGCGCAGACGGCAGATGTAAGGGAAGTAGAGCGGTATAATCTCCCAGCCGTAGGAAGTATATTCCTCAATGCAGCCTATGACATGGAGTGTCATGCCTCACCTCCTTTCTTGGCTTGTCTGCGCGTCTCAGCCCTATGTGGAGCGTCGTACCTGTTATGGCACTTCTGACAGAGCGCACGGAGGTTTGAGGGGTCGTTATGCTCGGGGGTGTGGTCGAGGTGTGCTATTGTCAGCACCACCTTTGAGCCGTTTTCCCGTATGGTGTAGTTCGGTACTCCGCAGAACTCACAGCGGTTGTCTGCCCGTTTGAGTATGGAGGCGCGTATCTGTTTCCAATCCTTGGGGTAGCGGCTCCTGTTCTCTGGCTTAATCGGCATGGTCGGCCTCCTTTCTCTCCATGTAGTTTAACCTGATGTTCTGTAGCGCGTCCGTCTGCTCGTCGCGGTCAAAATGTACGGAACGGAGGTAGAAGCCCTCCTGTTCCAGCGTCCTGTTCAACGAGGCGAGTAATGCCCGTACCTCGTCAGCCTTGCTAATTGTCTGTCCTGTTTTCATACTGCTGTTTGATTAAATGTTTTCTTCAAAATCTATGTAACTCTCCACTCTCCGCAGGAGCCTTGCGCATTGCTCCTTGGTTGGGCGAATGTCCCACGGGTCGATTTGCTGCTGTAGGTAGGAGTCGCACACGCCGCGCTCCAACTCCTTGATACGCTTCGCCTGTTCATGGTTCACCTCCAAGGCGCATTGCAGACGCTCCGCGATCTGTTTTGCCCGAACGTCAGTTTTCGGGGTTGCCTCCAGCACCTTAACACGCTCGCGCAGGGTTCTTACCTCGGCATAGGCCGATGTGAGTTTCCGCTTGGCCTTGTCAAGTTCCTCTTTCAGCCGCCGCACTTCCGCTTCTGCCTGTGGGTTCGTTATGTAGCGGTCACGGTAAACAATTCGGGTCTGACCTCCACCGTGCATGATTGTACCATTGTTCCGCACAGAGACATTCGACCCTGCAAGGTGCATGATTGTACCGTAGTTGATAACCTCGGCATCCTGCAACTCCATTTTCATCACCGTCCCGTTGATTGTTACCTTATCCATGATTACACCGCTGCTCTTTGGGTTAGTTTCTGACAGAGAGCAGTGCATAACGCGCTACTCATGTTCACCTCAACGGCATTGCCGATGTACTTTTTCTGCTCGGCCTGTGTGCCAATGAGAACGTAGGAGTCGGGGAAGCCCATAATGCGTTTCAACTCGCCTATATTGAGCATTCGCATCTTGATGTCAACGATACCGTAAGCGGCCATGAAATGCTTTATCTTCACGGTCATGGGGCTGTCTGTTGGGTATATCTTGATACCAACACCCTTGTCGGTACTGATGAGGTACGGGGGCATCTTATCCATACGGGCTATGAGCGTGAAACAGGGCTTGTCTATGCTGCCTCCTGCGCTGGCAAACTGAGGGTTCATCAGAAAACGGTCTGCACCTGTATTCTGCTCCAGGAACTCGCTCGTAACGAGTGCCATTCTGTCCTTGGTAGGTATGGTATTGGCTGGCTTTTCGAGCGAGGTGTTAAAGCCGTTGCCATAGTAGGCCGTTAGGAAAGCATGGTGGTCGCGGCACGTTACCGTACCTGCTGGCCGCTCAATGCTGATGTTCTTGTCTTTCGGGTTGCCGCTGTACTGCTTGGAGAGGAACTGCACCTTGGTCTTGGCGAAGCGGTTGTCACAGGTAAGCACCCCACAAGGCTCGTCAAGCGATTTCACGGTGTCCTGTGGCCGCACGGTATTGTAGCGCACAAGAAAGTCCTCCTTGCCGCCAGCCACAAACTTGACCAGCCCAGCGTATATACGCTCCAGCGTTTTCTCCACCAGCGGCTTCTTACGGCAGAAGATGGACTCGCCCTCGTCATTGAGGTCTAACACCTCGCGCACGGGCTTCCATTTCTTGTAGGTGTTGAACAGGTCAGTCCCTCCCTGCTTGGAGTAGGTCGGTACGGGAAACGCTATCGGCAGTCCTTTCTTTGCGAACTGACCGAAGTACCGACGGCGTGAGGTGTAAGCCCCGTAGTCGGCAGCGTTCAGTATGCGATAGTCGAAGTCGTAGCCGTAGGAGCATACCTTGTTGAGCCAGCGCATGTAGCACTTGCCCTGTTCCTTGCTCACAGGCTTTCCGTTCTCGTCGAGGTCGCCCCAGCACATAAACTCCTCCACGTTCTCTATGTGGATGAAATCGGGCTGTAGAGCCTTGATGTAACGGAACAGGTGTTCTGCAAGGGTGCGGCTGTCAGCGTCACGGGGGAGGCCTCCCTTGGCACGGCTGAAATTGGTACACTCCAGCGAAGCCCACAACACCAGCTTCGCGTCGGGGTACTTATCGTGCATATTGATAACGTGATTGACGAGCGGCAGGAGGTCGAGGGTGCGGATGTCCTCTGTGAAGTGCAGCACGTCGGGATGGTTGGCCGCATGAGAGGCTATCGCGTGCGGATCGTGATTGACACAGGCTATGACCTTGGCGCACTTGTCACCGTCGAGCCTTGCCCGTTCTACACCTGTTGAAGTGCCTCCAGCACCACAGAACAGGTCGATGTAAAGTAACTTGATTTTACTCATATTGCTGTATATTTGGTTGTTAATGAAATGTCTCTGTTAGAATGGGCACTCCTCGTCGTTAGGCATGAACGTATCGAAGTCAAACTGCGCGGCCTCCGCAGCCTCTATCTGTCGCTGCTGCTGGTCTGCTATGAGGTGGTTGCTGTTGTCCCATTGTGGCTCCACACCCTGCACATAGGGGGTATAGCGTCCATTATTGATGTTGTATTTGAAGAAAGCCGTCCCGACCTCTCCGAGGTGTCGGAACTTGATTTTCTGCACCCGTACCTCAACGGTGTTATTGATACGGTCGCGGTGTACTACGAGGCCGAAATCAGCCTTGTTATAGAAGTTAGCAGAGCCGCTGATGTCGTAGAGCGTCGGCACCTCGATTTGTCCCTCCTTGTTCTTGCTCATCTTTGTGGGGTGCGCCATGAGTACTACGAGAATGTCGTTCTGCTGGGCGAAATTAGTCAGTTTGTCTAACAGGCCGCTGATGTACTGCGTCTCAGAACGACCGCCAGCCTCATTCTCCAAGCGGTTGTACGGGTCAATGACAAGCCCCTTGATACCCTTACGTCGCACAAGGAACTTGGCACGTTCAAGTATGCTGTCAACCTTGTAGTCGGCTGCTGGGCTGATGAAGAAAAAGTCCGTTTCGAGGTGCTGCTTGACCTGTCTGTATTCGGGTAGAGGCAGCGTCTTTTGGCTGAAATGGTGTCCTGTGAACTTCTCAATGAGTTTACTTGCATGGTAGGCCAGCGGTGCATTTTCGGGGCTGAAATAAGCCCACCTCCAGCCGTAGCGCATATTCAGACGCTCCGCGATCTCGTCGATGAACTCCGATTTACCACTACCAGGAATACCCGTGACGATGCACAGGCGTTTGGTCTCAAAGGAGCAGAGTTTGTCGAAGTTGTCATGCCCTATGGTAACGCCCTTTTGCAGACCGTACTCGAAGATAGCGTCCAGCGAGGTCTCAAAGTCGCTCACAGAGAAAACTCCCTCCAACTTGATTTCGGGAGCATTGGCGAGGCATTGCAACAGGCTTTCCCGTCCATACTTCTGCAGGTGTTCGTTAGCGTCCTTGCAGCCCTCCCCATACTCCAGCACTCGACAGCGTTCCACACCAAAGCGTCGCAGGAGTTCGTCGCGCAGTTGTACGCCCTTGGTATCGGTGTCGCTGGCGATGTAGATGGTTTCCTTATCGTCGAAGTAGTCCTCTATGTAATCGTCGAGGTATGTCAGATTGGCATTGGCTCCGTTGGGTACTGATACCACGTCATGCCGTCCGCACTCGTAGAACGAGAGAGCGTCCATTTCGCCCTCTGTGATAATGCACTCCTTTGTTCCCTTGATACCGTCGATATTGTAGGGCAGCAGTTCGGCTCCCGACACCATCTTAAATTTCTTGTCACCCGTGCGGAACTTGGTGTTTATCAGTTCCCCGTCCTTGAAGTAGTTGAACTGCACCGTATTGGAGTTCGCATTGTTCTGTGGCATGAACTCCAGCCCCTCTGTGACTTTCATTGCCAGCAGGGTAGCCTCGCTGATACCACGACCCTTAAACCAAGCAAGAGCCTTGGCTGACATGGGAGCCGTCGGCCTTGGCTTCGGCTTCTTATAGACGGGCTTTTCCCTGCGCACCTGTGCTGGGTTGTACCATGACTGCTGCTGCATCCATTGCTTCTTTTCCTCCTCTGTATGTTCGAGGTGGCCAGCCCAGCCGCAATAGTGGCAGTTCCAAACGGCCTTGTCGAGGTCAACAGACAGGGACTTGTCGCGCTTGTCGTGACGCTGGTTTCGGCAGTTGGGGCAGAACACTTTGATTTTGCCTGTCCGCTTGCCATTGGGAATATCAATCCCGTAGTCGCTGTAGTTTTTCATACGCCTGTAATCCAACTATTGGTTTCTGCACTCCAAAAACTGCTCTCGCTCGGACGGGCTGGGGCATTGAGGGGAGCGGTGTACTTTCCCGACCCGTAGCGACGCACTCCCTGCTCGTCTATCCATTCGCCCACTCCGAGGGTCACGCCCTTTGGTGCTGGCTTACGAGCGCGCCCGTCGCGCTGCTCCCAAGTCCTCACTGCTGCTTTCCAGTCTTTCATAGGACTGTTGCCCACTTTCCAGCCCTTGCTCTCGTAGAAGTCCACGAAATGCTGTGCGTCAACGTAGTTGCCACGTTCCTTGCAGTAGGCGGCTACCTCTTCAACTTTGGGCTTCTGAAAGCGCGTAGGAGCGTCAGCGACTTTCTTTTTTTCTATGCTCTTTTTTTCTTTTTTCTTGGTATCGCCTACTACTTTAGTGGTAGGCTCATTATCATTCTCATTTCCGTTATCGTTCTCATTATCATTACTATTATCGGTAGCGGTCGTATTCGGTCGTATAGGCTCGTTTACGGGTGTAGCGTCCGTAGTCTTGCTGTCCTCGGCCTCAATACGCTTGCGCCAGCGGTTCATGATATTACGGCGATTGCGCTCGCATTTCTCCTCATACTTGTTATTGTCACGGTCGATAGTTGAGCGCATGAGAGCCGTAGCCACGCGGATGAACTTGTCGGCTGGGATAACATCATCGAATGCGTACTGCATGATAGCGTCGTATGCTTTGAGGCGTTCATCAGGCGAAAACTCCTTAATGGCCTCGTGCCAATCCTTGTAGAAAATTACCGTATTTCTCATATTACATCGTTGCTATTATTGATTTGCGAAGTTTGTCGTTGCGCTCGTTCCATTCAAACGTGCGTATCATCCATTGACGGTAGTCACGGGGAATGTCCTTGATTTTGTCCCCTTTGTACTTACCGAAGGGCATAATCTCGATAGGTGCGACAGCGCGAGCGTCCACGGCTTCGGTGTCAGCACGGGTGTACTTGCCGATGTCATGGATAGGTATGCCCGACAGGAGGCGACCGCCTGTGCCGAACATGCGCCACATCTTGCCCTGCTCGAAAGTGATGTCCTCGACCCGTCCGAAGCGTTTCACGTTGCCGCCCAAGTCAACTACCAGGCAGTCGTACTTGTTTGGGTCTATACGTGTTCCTCGGCCAATAATCTGATAGTAGAGGGCTATGCTGGCCGTACTGATACCAAGCACGATGCAGTCAATACCCGTGTAGTCAAAGCCCGTAGAAAGGACGCGCACATTGAAGATGACGCGAAGCTGGCCAGCCTTGAAGCGTCGTATCACGGACTCGCGCTCGTTCTTGTCTTGTTCCCCGTACACCACTCCCGAATTGGGATAGACGGCTGCAAGGTCTATAGCATCCTGCACGGACGGAACGTAGGCGAGGATATGCTTGCGCTCTGGGTGTGATGATATAGCGTCGCACACCTGCTGGAGTCCACCGTTAGCGTCATAGGCTATCTTCACGCTCTCCTCTGTGTACTCCGACTTGCTGGAGTTGAATACCAGCAGCGACTCGTCAAAGGCAGACGAGGTGTAGGACAGAGGCGACCAAAAGCCGAGCCGTACCATTTCCGATACCTGCCCGACGTGTAAGATGTCCTTGAAGAAATTGCCTTTCTTGCTCTTGGAGGTAAGCATGACCAACTTTGAGAAGTTGTTACCGTTCAGATCGCGGTTGGTCTGCAACTTGACGGGGGTGGCCGTGATACCCAGCACATGAGTAATGCCGCTGTCCTTTAGAAAACGGCCTAACATGCTGTCAGCCTCACGGGGGTATAGGTGTGCCTCGTCAATGAGCATCTTATTGAAGCCTAATTGCTTGAATTTTGCTCCGAGAGCCTTGATTGAGCCTATGGTTGCATAAGTTATTGGCATAATCTCTTTCCGTCCGCAGGAGGCAGAGAAAATGCCAGCGTTCATGCCGAAGCCTCCGCACAGGGTGCAGTACTTGGTATAGTTCTGCTCCAGCAGTTCCTTGGACGGCTGCAAGACGATGAGGTGCTCACCGCTGTACTTGGCGACGTAAGCCGTGAGAATAGACTTGCCCCATGCAGTAGGCAGCACAATGAGGCTGGGTCTCGGATGCTCCTCACGGAAGAACTTGATAGCCTTGTCGATAGGCTCGACTTGGTTTTCTCGTAATGTTATCATACTGTCTTTCGGTTACTATAAAAAGCCCCGTGCGTAGGGCTAACCACGCATAACAGCATTGCGTTGGAGCGTCTTTCGGCTTGCTCCACCCATGCACGGGGCATAATGTCGTTGCTAACTATTCTCATTGCTGTAATTCGGTTGTTGGTCGGGTATGCTACCGCTTCTGCTGCACCCAATTCTCGGTTGAAGTGAAGTAGCCAGCAGTCCAAGCCTCCTCGGGGGTTGCTTTAGGGTGCTTTTTCAGCCACTCCTCGCGTTGTTCTCGCATACTCATAGCGTTACTCACTTTAACAGGAAACGACGCGCTCCCTGCGACTCAACAAAGTACGGTGCGCAGAGGTCGGGGTGTTCTGCTTGGTATGCTTTAGCGTCGAACTTCTTGGAGGCTTTCGGGGCTTTCCATGTAGCCAGCGTATCACCTCCGTAACTAATGGCCTCCGCGTCACCGAAAGCCAACTTGATACGACCCTCCAGCGTTTCCTTGCGCTCCTCCAGCGCGTCAATTTGCTTGCGCACATCTTTGAGGTCTTGATAAGCCGCGAAGACTTCCTCCCCAACCTCCAGCACCTTGCCGTCGGTATGGCGGTTGTACTTCAACAGGACATCTTGAACGCTGACAGCCGACGGCTCCTGCTTGCCCTCGATGTTGTCTTTCCAAAACTTCTCGGCCTCCTCGACGAGCCAGCCGTAGAAGTCGGGAACGAAAGCGAGGTCTTTGTAGCCGAACTCGCGACCGCTGCACAGCCAAGCCAACGAGCCTTTCTGTAGCCCTGCAACACCGAGTTGATACTGCACTTGGCAAAACCAATGCTTGGGCAGATCGTCAGCGTCGATAGACTTCTGTGTAGTCTTACATTCAAGAATACCCTTGTTGGCGTTGTTCTTCGGCATACCAGCCAGCCAATAGGTACGGTCGGGGCTAACCTGCAGGAACGGACGTTCATCGTCACGAATGAGCCAGTCCCCAGCACTTGACTTGATGATGTCCTGGCCTGTCTCGTCATGCCAAAACTGCGCAACAGCGTCCTCCAAATAGTGACCTGCTTTCATGGCGAAATTCTCCTGCTTGGGTGGGTCAATGCCTAACTTGCGTCTCCACAACTGATAGGGTGTTTCCCACGGGTTCAAGCCGACTATGGTAGCAATCTCGCTGCTACCGATACCTTTCTCGCGCACTTGCAGCCACTCCTCGCGGCTCTGCGGTCTGATGATTGTATTACTCATGGCTGGCCTCCTCTCCCTGCTCCTTGGCAGTCGTTTCGGTTTGTTCCTCGGCCTCCTCCTTTTGCTCCTCGCTGGTTTCATCGACATGGCCTAATAACTTATCAAGCAAGCCGCTGAAATGACGCAGAGCGGCACGAGTTTGTGCCCTGCGAATTACCCTGCCTAACGAGTTCTTTTTGTCCTCGTCTTCGATGATGTGAGTGAAAGCGTCAACGGCCAACGAGGCCTTGCCTTGAACAACACCTCCGATAGTATCCTTGTCAACGGTAATGACTACAACTACACGGTTCCTGTTCTCATCTTCCTTGCCAACCCATTCGTCAGCAATGGCTTTGAATTTTTCTTGAATTTCCATAATTGAAATGCTGTTAAAAAAGTTATTTAATAATTGAATGAGCGAGGGAGAGCCAGCACACGCGGCCAGCCCTCCCCAGCTGAAAGTTACTTGCGGATAAGATAGAAATCAGCCCACAGGTCGGCGAACTGCGTGCCGCAGTACGAGGCCGTGTTTTCGTCCTTTAAGCAAAGGCGGGAGCCGAAGTACGCAGACGCAGACGAGGGGGCGAGAGTCGAGTGCGCATAAGCGAAGCCGCAAAGCGCACTTTTCTTGTATTTGTCGCCTAACTCAATCAACGCATGACGCTTTTTCCAATCCTCTGACTTCTCGGCAAGTTCCTCCTCGGTGTACAGATAAAACCAAGGGTACCATCTGTATTCATTCTCTGAGAACTCAGGCTCCCAGCCCTCATTGAGAGCGGCTACGACAACTTGCAACTTGGCGTAGGCAAACATGGCGGCTGTTACCGCGTCCTCATGGTAGTTGCAAGCAATGGTGCGGTACATGGCTACATAGGGGTTATCCTCTCCGAGTGCTGCCAGCGCATCGTCGAATGTCTTGATACGCTCTGTCACGGGACGGTTATCAACCTCCTGCTTGTCGAACTCGACGGCAGGGAAAAGAGTACGGAGCAACTGCTGGCCGTTCTCGTCTGCTACCTTATAGGCGGCAATGATGTTCTTTTCTTGGATTTCCATAATGCTGTTATTTCTTGGTTGTGGTTGTTTTCTTTGGTGCAGGAGCGGCTGCTGTTGCAGGGTCATTCTTAATCTCGCCCGTCTCTGTATCAACATTGGCAGGTGCAGCACCCGTAGCGGCTGCTATGGCAGCAGCGGCCTTGCCCTGTGCGGTGTTGCTGTTCTTTTCGGCCTCCTGCTGGAGTTGTGCCTGTTGGAACGGCTTGATGAAAGACTCCTCAACGGTGGTAGTACCCTCCTTGATAGCGTTGGCCGTGGCTCGCAGTTCAAACACCATCTGCTTATCCACTTGGTCGAGGGTCTTAACACCGAGGTAGAAGAACAACTGCTCCTTGGTGACACCAATCTTGTTGAAGTACTGCAACAGGTTCTGACGGCTCTGTTCGAGGTCGATAGACTGACCGAGAGCCACCTGTTTCACTTGGTTAATGACTTTCTTTGTCACGGCCTTGGGAATGACGGCCAGCACAGCATTACGGAACGCGATAGAGGCGGCAGCGTTACCCGTGACAACCTGCATATCCTCCGAGTAAGTCTTGCCGTATTTGTCTGTGATACGGCGCTTGACCTCCTTACTGACAGCAAGGTTGGTTTCGAGGTCATGACAGACGGCCTGTGCCGTTATCATCTTACCGTCGTTGCCGATGATACGGGTGGCGACGCGCAGGTTGCCCCATGCGCCAGCAATAATCTCTGCCATACGGACTGACAAGCCCTCAATGACGGACTCCTGGCCTCCAGCACCCTTACGGCGCAGAACGTAGAAGCAGTCCTCGGCAGTCTCTTTGTCCATAGTGGCGTAGGTCTCAATCTTGTTGAGCGTCGCCTGTAGGTCGCGTGGGTACTGCTTGGCGGTGGCGATCTGAATGTCCACCTCCGAGCGGTTGAGTGCCGATAGCATTTCAGCCTGTGGCACAACCATGATTTCTTGATTTTCCATTGTTACGATGATTTCAGATGTCGGTCTTACGGCTTCCCGACTCTTGCCTTAAACGCTTGAAACGATTACATTGTAATCACTTTAATTGTACAAAAATTCTTTGATTAGTGGGTAGCAACATAGGTTGAAGCAACGCTGTCAATCTCGGCCTTGGTAGGTACTTTATGCTCCAGCATCCAGTCCTCCAATTCTGACTTCTTGAAATACAGGTGTCTGCACTTCTTGAAGTGAGGTATCTGCTGCTCCGAGGTGAGACGGTACAGATGTCCTTTGCTCAACCCCGTAATCATCACGGCCTCGTCAAGATTGAGTACCGACTTCGCGCCTATGAGCGTCAACTGCTCTATGCGGTCAAGCCGAGCGGTCAGAATGTTAAATGCCTCCTCACTCATGGTCATTCGTCTTTTACATCGGGCAGCAAGCCCTTACGGTTGAGATACTTGCCAACGAGTAGGCACAGGCCGAAACTCGCCAGCGCAACACCCTTGATAAGGAGGAACTTGCCCAGCGTCATAGGTGGGTCGCTGGGGGACTCCTCGCCAGCAATGACGAGGAACGAGGCGAAACCCCACAGGAAAAGCAGGGTCAGTACCGCCCATTGAGTAGCGGTAGCCTTGGGTAGAATACGCTGTGTCATGCCTTGCCCTCCTCCTGTAGTTTCTGCTCGACACGCTTACGGATAACGTAGATAGTACCGAGCGAGTGAATAGAGTACTTTTTCATCAGCAACTTGCCGACTTCGGTAGCACTCTGACCTTTTACTGCCATCATCTTTTCGTAATCAGAGTAGATGGCAAAGTCGCGCTGTTCACGCTCCTTTTGAAGTTCAGTTTTCAATACTTCCATACTCATTTTTCTTAAATTTGTTTAACAATATGCAATTACTTATCAGTTTATTTCCGATTTTATTTCTTTTTCCGTATCTTTGCACGGAAATTTCAGAATTGCGGTGCAAATTTATGAAATAATTTCCGATTGCGAAAACATTTCACGAAATAATTTCGTTAAAAAATTATAAAATTTTTGTAACCCATTGTAAAACAGAAAGTTATGGTAGATGTCAGAAAATTGCGTGAAGCACACGGCCTAACACAGCAAGATTTGGCCGAAAAATGCGGTGTAACCCTACGCACCGTGCAGAATTGGGAAAAGGGGAAGACTATCCCCGAAAGTGCCTTGCGGCTGTTACAGACTATCGGGAATGAGGGTGAAATGATTTCGTCTTTCGCTTCGGATAATGGCGTAAGCGTTTCCGCTGGTCGTGGCAGTAATGTTAAGGTAGGAACGGAAACGGAACGGTTTATGACCGTGCTGGAGTCTCAACTTGAAATGTTAAAGAAACGCGATGAGCAGATAGACCGTCTGCTGACCCTCCTTGAAAAGAAATGATTATGAGAAAGATTATTCTATTAGCGTTGGCTCTCGCGAGCCTCACAAGTTGCGTTGATACGACAACCGAAAAAGCACCTGTAGAGCAATGGGTGGATGGCCTCGTAAGCCAGTACCCAAATCTACAGTCTAACAATCTTGCTATGGCCTCCGTCAAAGACTCCGTAGCCGCCTATGGGAACAGGGCTGTTGGCCGTTCTGCTGACTTGCTGGACGGTGTAAGGTTCAAATTCGTAAAGATGATAGAAAACAAGGATAGCCTGGCTGTTTTCTTTGATGCTACAAGATGCAGTTCTGCCATATATGTAGGCGACAACGACATCTATACGGGTATCAAGATTAGGGTCTTGGGAAAGGTTGATAAACAGACGGCCTCGAAGTTGGACGGAAATAAACTCTACGCGATCAGCGGACAGGTTCATGCTTGGGATGATGCAGACAGGTTCTGTATCAGTCATTCCATGGTGGGAGATATTGACCTCGGTACATTCATTCTCAACAGCGACATAGAGATACAGGAACTCGATACAGACCAATAGTTATTTTTATCAAATTTTGCGCCTCCTCAACGAACTACCCGTTGGTTGTATAAGTGCCAAGGCAAAAGGTTTTGCGTTGCGAGAGGCCGCTAAAAACAAGTCAGACGATGAACAGCAGATTACGCGAGATAGTAAGGTATAAAACACATGGTAGGCAGAAAGAGTTTGCCGAACTGATAGGGTGGAAGCCGCAGTATTTGGCGAAGTTGCTGCACGGCTCCGATTTCGGCTTGAAGCCCGTGCTGGCCATACTTACAGCCCTGCCCGAGATAAATGCCCGTTGGCTCCTATTGGGTGAGGGGGAAATGCTGATGGATGATAAGGTAAGCGACCTACACCGAGGCACTATCAACCACATTCAGGCCGTCCTCGAACTTGAACGCTTCGTGCCTGTGATGTCGCCCGAGGAACTGCAGGAGTATGAGCAAGTGATAACAGGTCACAAGAAGCCCGATTTCAGCCCCTCTGTACGCTCAAAATGGCTGGAGCGCACACTTGAACGGGAGCAGGAGAGAAACAGCCGTATAGACCAAGCAATCGATAAATCAGACGAACTATGCAGACAGCAGACAGCCAGCGAATAATAAAGCGTTTCTTTGAAGCCCTCCAACGGCTCAAAGCAGACAGGAAGATACGAGGAAAGCAGACGTTCACCCGTGAGCATGAAATAAACCGCTGGAACATGAACTCGCTGGAGAAAGACCCCAGCCGTGACATATTCCAAACGGCTTGGCTAACCTACCTTGTGGAGGACTATAATGTTTCAGCCCAATGGCTGCTTACAGGACACGGGAACTTCTATAAAGAAGGATAGAAGAGAGAGGCGAGAATCGCTTCTCTCTATCCCTCTTTATTGCCCTTGCGTTTCTTCTCTTTCGGCTTCGGTTCTTGATTGAATATAGACGGTATCTTTGACACCGCCGCCTGTTTGTTCTTGTCAAGCACCTTTGCGTAGATCTGTGTCGTGGTAAGTTCCCGATGTCCCAGCAACTTGCTCACGGTGTAGATGTCCGTACCGAGGTCAAGCATCATTGTGGCAAAGGTATGACGGGCGCAATGGAACGTGATTTCTTTCTTAATACCAGCGCGAGCCACCCACAACTTGATTGTATTGTTAGTGCAGGACGGGGAATGTATGTCTGTAAAGACGTACTCATTCGGCTTGCCCCGTTCGCCCATGAGTTCAACGGCCTCGGGCGTGATGTCGAGGTATTCCTGGCCGCTGGTCTTTTTCTGCTTGAAGATGATGCGCGTGTATTTGCCCTGCTGGTACACGTCGCCCCATGTGAGCCGTAGCACGTCGGAGCGTCGCAGACCCGTTAGGCATGAGAACAGGAAAGCCGCCTTGATTTGTGGGTACTCACATTCCGTCTGTGCCAGCCGTTTCACCTCGTCAATGGTAAGGTACATGCGCGTACCCTCCTCGGCCTTGAAGCCGTCTATGCCTCGCATAGGGTTGAGGGCAATAATGCGCTCCTCAAAGGCTTGATTGAGACAGGCACGCAGTTTGTTGAAGTAGGACACCTTGCTATTACGCGCCAGCGGTTTGTCCTTGATTTTCTTGCGGTAGTCATGCGACCATGCACAGGCCTCGTTTTCCAAGTAGTCCTTGAAGCCCTGCACCCATTCGGGCGTTATCTCGGCAAAGGTAATGCTGTCGCGCTTCTCGTATTTCTTCAGATGATGATAGCATGACCTCCAATTGCCCCAATTCCCTCGGCTCTCACTTCCCAGCCGCTTCTCAACCAGCGAGCGGTAGTAGTCAAAGAAACGGGTGTTGTTGGCGAACTGCTTCTGAAAGCCGTACAGCCCGTTGCGCAGTTCCACAACGCGCTTGGCCTTGATAGCCTCCGCGAGCTGGATCGTCTCGCGGTTCTTTTCTTTGTCTGCCCTCGTCTTTTCGGGGATGAGGTACAGGTGCAGGTACTCGTAGGAGCGACTGCCATTCACATACACATCGAGGTAGAGGCTGATGTTGCCCGTCGGCATTTTACGCTGCCTCAAACGGATTGGTTCTTTTGAATTTCCCATGTTGCGATTTTGTTGCTGTTTGGTTTCGAGCAACAAAGTAACAACAAATAAACGACAACTCAAAACATATTCGTGCAAAATAACGATTATTTAAGAAAGATTGGCAAAGTGCCGTATAATAAGGAGTTATTTTGCAATGTTTACATTTGATTTATACGCGAATTGATTTCACATTCGGGAGCCTTACTTTCCCACGCAGAATGTCAGTTTGTCGTTATAACTAATTGATACACAGAGAAAAGAAACGATTTCGCAAGACTTCCAGCAACAAATCAGCAACAAATTCCCGTCAGACAGGGGGTAACTCATGCGAAACGAAAGCCCCTGCAAATCGTCGCGTTCACGGTTGCAGGGGCAAAGGTAGTGAAATTATCTGAGAACAGTGCGATTTACAGCCTAAAAATGCGTCTCGCCAACGAAAATAGTTGTTTCCTATAGTTTATCAGCAGCCAAATCAATAGTGCGTAGGCGAGGTAGAAACGTGTCTTATCCCACCATGTGTAGTCGCGCTCCACTTGCACCTGCTCTTTCTCTATCAGCGTCTCGTACTTGGTCTCATAGATGATGCTGTCCTTGCGCTCGACTGGCTTCTGAAACTCAACGGGCTTTTTCTGCGGCTTCGTCTTTAGGTCATGGAACAGCGTACCGTCGGGATTGATACGAGCGTCTGAGGTGGCGTAGTCGTTCTCGAGGTGACTTGTGCTGTCAGCCGTAGTGCGCTCGGCCACTTGTGAAGGTATCTCGACTAACAGGGTGTCCGTAATATAGACGGTCTCTGTCTTGACCTCCACCCTCACGCTGTCCTGTACGTTGTGCTGGGTTTCATTGACGAGGTTACGGCACGGGCAGCACCCCGTCATTAGGAGTGCCGCCATGAGTAGTGCCATACAGGTTATTTTCGATGTACGCTTCATAAAGCCTTGATGAATTGAGTTATACCGTCAGCGTGAGCGTCGGCCAGCGTCGCCACAAACGCCTCGTCATACAGCAGGGCAATGTCCTCGCGGTTGTCCTGGAAAAGGTTCTCAGTCAGTACTGCAGCGCAGTTAGTGTCACGGCATATAGCGAGGTTCTGCGGCCAATAGCCCTGCTTGGGCAAAGGACGGCGCACCTTGATACCGCGAGCCTCCACTGCGTCAGAGAGGAACGTGGCGAGGTTCTTGCTACGGGTCGAGGCATTGAGACTGATGTGAGCCGACCAGCCGCGAGCGTCATGCCACTTGCCGTCAGAGCCAGCAGCATTGTTGTGAATTGATACCAGCAGCACGTTCTTGGTGCCGAACTCCTTACAAACTACGTTGACCCTACGGCAGCGTTCCTTTAGACTGATGTCACGATCTTCGGTAACGATGCGCTGGGCGTTGAAGCCGCGAGCCTTTAGCACTTTCTCCAGCCTGTCGGCAAACTGACGCGCCCACAGGTATTCGCGGTGCTTCCCGTCGGGGCTGCACTTTCCCTTGGTGTCTTGGCCGTGGCCGTTGTCAATTAGGATAATCATGTTGTGCCTCCTTTCTCTTTAGATTGTTCGTCATACTTGCGTAGAAGTTCACGCGCCGCCTCTATCTGCTCCTCGGTCACGCGGCCTCCATTCTTCAAATCGTCAAGATTGACATCGAAGTGCCGTTCTGTCTTATCAACCATGACCTTTTGCAGCAGTTTCCAAAAGCGGCTGTCTGCTTCCTCACGGCAGGAACTCTCGTTCTCGAGTATCGACCACGCTTGTTCAAAGCAGATTACTCCCGTCACGATATACGACAGGGGAATTTGGACGTGGATAAACACCCAATGCTCCGCTATGTAGGCAAGGATGATGAGCCACAGCCGCTTTGGTATTGTGTGCTTGATAACCTTGCCAAAGGCAAAGGACGTGAACTTGGCCGCTTCACGCTTGGTCTTGTCGGGGTACTTCTTTTTTGCCCTCTTGTCAAGCTGATAGGCCGTGTAAGCGTCGTAAACAATGAACACCACCGCAACGATGATTAGCGGAAAGGTGGGCTTGAACTCTGCTACCAGCCAGCCAATGCCGCCACCTATGATGGCAAACATGGTTTTGTAGATGTTATAAATACTTGTCATACTTTAGCCATTTTGTTTGTTCGTTACGATGATTTCGTTTGCAAAAGTAATAAAAATGATTGTATTATAATCACATTTTGGCGAAAAACAGCCCTCCGAGGCTCCGATTTTCCTATTTCTTGACCTTAGAGGGCTGTAATTAGTTAAGTTGCACCAGCACCAAACGTCGTAGAAACAACGTGCCAGTTAGTCCCATCATAAACAAGTTGAGCACACGGCATTGATACTTGTGACGGAGCATCTATACAATAATATGAAGCGTATTCGTCTTGCCTGTACATAAACCTTGAATAACCATACAGGTAAATTCTTGTCGAAACAAGTTTTGTTCCTGCTTCTCTACAAGCAGACCCTACATATATATTGTGACCGTTTCCGTCAATATACCTCGTGCCCCAAGTGTCATAAGCAAATCGTATGAAAATACTTTGACCAGGCAACGGGTTTGCAGGCAAGAAAACGATACAACTGTCATTTCCGCTATAATAGTTGATGTGTACAGACGTGCTTTGAGTTGGCGTATAGTCATAACGCGCAGACGAACTAGTACACGGAAGTTGCAATCCACCTGAAGCATTAAGCGTTCCCTTGAACGTACCGCTGTTAGCCGTGATATTCGACATTGTTACGTTGTTCATCGACACGTTGCCGTTGGTGTCAATGGTAAACTTGCCATTGCCGATGTTTACGGAGCCGTCGGAGTTGAATACTACCTTACCGCCAGCGAAAGCCGCAATACCGTTAGCACCGTCGAGATATACCATTGGCGTTTTCGTCGTAGAGCCGTCGGTGGTAGTGCCGTCAAAAAGTTTCTGTGACTCCAAGCGGCTGTTGCGGAAGATGAAGCCAGCGATGTTAGCCAATTCGGCCAACAGCAGGGAGGTAGCCACGCTCTCAAACGACGATCCAAACGGGTTCCAATAGTTGGTATTCGTAGGAGCGAAGCCCACAAAGCCACCTGTACCGTTGGGAGCATCCGTACGAGCCACATAGTAGGCAGTCCCGTACTTGACAATATCCACGCGCTGGGAGTTGCCGAAGTACGTCTTGGTTGCGCTATACGTACCACGATATACAGCGGCAGCGGAAACGCCATCCTTGCCGTCCTGTGGTGTCATGCGCACAGGTGTTGACCAAGTACCAATCAGCGTGCCGTCGGTGCGTTTCTTTGCACAGATAAACCACATATACTCGCCAGCGTTGAGCGTTGGCTGCTCGGTACTCCATCCGCTCGGTACGGTTGCGCTCGCGTCCAGCGACGGGGCAATAGTTGGCGAGGTGTTCTTGGCATAGCGGAACTCGTAGCCGTTGCCGTGGAGGTCTGCACCGTAGGGCTGGTAGGCCGTAGGTGACTTACCCTCTTCAAGTTTCGGCTGGCATATCTCAGCCCACGCCTCACAAGCATTGCTGACGCTTGGAAGCAGTCGGAACAGAATATAACGGTCGTAGTCCGTCGGTATAGTGTCCTTGGTCTTGAACGTAAAGGAGTGCTTGACCCATGTAGTACCCGTAGGCGACAGCGGCCAATTTACATTACCGTCTGATGGCTTCGCGTTACGAGCCACACCGTCCACGTACTGCGTTGCGTTTGTGTCAATGACCTGCGGCCAGCAGTAGGTATATACCGACCCCTCGCCTGCCTTTTGCAACATATATGTGTCAAGCGTGAATGTTTCGCTGCTACCAATAACACCTGCATTGTGCTCATTGTATGACCCCATGTAGGCCATGACGATATATGTGCCACTTTCGGGAACGTCTGAGAAAGTAATGATTTTTGTCTCTGCTACATTATTTGTGAAACTGAGCATCTTACTCCACGTCCAATCGTTCTTGAAGATATATGCGCAACCTGTATGCCCTGCGTTCTTGGCGGCTGCATTCAGATAGCCCGTCACGGCAAATCGGTAGGACATGCCGGCACGGAGGTACACTTCATAACGGGCAAAGCCGTAGTTGTTACTTGTCTGATTGACCGTGATACCATTCTGTCCGCTTTTGAGCCAGAACGAGAGGGTGTACCATGTCGAGGGTTGCAACTTGCGGATTGTGCCGCCTACATTCCATACGGTCTGCTGCAACATTTCCTTATAATTGACCTCCCCATGTGTGCGCATGGTGCTGTCAAAGTAGGAGTGGTAGCCGTCCTTTCCGTTGGTGCGGATATGGTTGCTCACCTCGTCAGCATAGGAAGCATCGTTATACTTGCTCCGCTTTACCCACTTGTGCATGTTGTCGTCACTCTCGAACTCCGTCTGCTCCAGCAGGTTCGGATTGCTCTGCAGATGGTAGGTCGCCCATAATGCAGGTTCGCTAAATGTGCCCCATGAGCCGTCTGTGCGCTTGCGCAGGGAAAACCATTCAAACGGGTATTCGGCAGTCACTCCCTGCGGATCATCCGTCCAGCCCGTAGGAACGTAGTCGTCGCCCTGTGTCGCGGTGTCGGTGTCGAGCGCAGGAGCCTCTTCTGTCTCGGTGCGGCAGTAGATATACTCTGACTCGTCACCGTCGTTGCCGCGTATCTGCCCCATGCTCACCCAGCCTGTAGCCCCAGCGACATACAAATAGCCCGTATCATCCGTGATGTAGGCTTCGCCCTCGTTGGCTACCCTTGAAGTGTTGCCATACACATATACATATGGTTTGTTGTTGTTCGTGACAAGGTAGGTTGCACCGCTGACCTTTGTAGCACGGTTATAGTGCGTGTATGAAGGGAAGTAGGACTTGGCAACACCCTTGACCTCGATACCCTTGCCGTCCGTACCGTCGCTACCCCAATGGCCTATGAGGGCAATATCCGTCTCGGCCTGTGTGCCGTCGGTGTACATGATAATCTCGTAGTTGTAGAGGTACGGCTTTTCCGCGCTCACGCTCTGAACGCTGGTACTCCAGCCTATGGTTTCCTTTGTCACACCCGAAGCGAGAGCCGAAGCAAGGTACATTTCCGTCACGCTGGTAATGCCGCGTCCGTTATCGCCATAAACGCCAATCACGCAAGGTGTCGTGTCCTCGTAGGCTGTTCCCTTGGTGTAATAGACGCGCTCCTTATTCCACAGGTACTTGTTTGTCGGGGTCATGAAGGGTATGCTGGTACTCCATGAGGTAGGAGCGGTGTACTTGTTGCTGCTGACGGCATAGTACTCTGTAACAGCAGAAATGCCGCGTCCGTCCTCACCGTCCGAGCCGTCTGCACCGTCCTGTCCTGGCACACCATCGTCACCTCTGAACTTCGACCACACATAATCACGGGCGTTGGTGCTTTCCGTTGCGGTAGTCTTATTCACGGCAATACCGATGTACTTGGTCGTGGTCTTCGGAGTGTCATAGATAGTAGCAGGGTAGCCGCTGGATTGCAGCGAGTCGGCATACTTTATCCATGTGTAGAGCGTCTGACCGTCCTGCCCGTCGGCTCCGTCAATACCGTTTGTTCCGTTCGCGCCCTTGAACAGCGTCCACTTATACAGAGACGGGTCATCGCTCTCGGTTGCGGTGTCCTTGTTGTAGGCGAAGCCGATGTAAGCCTTGAAATTGCCTTGGCTGTCCGTAGGCTGGTCGCTCATGCCGCTACCGTTAGCATCGTCGGCATACCTTATCCATGTGTATTTAGTAGTAGCGTCCTGCCCGTCGCGTCCGTCCGTACCGTCGTATGGGGTCACACGAATAGGTGTAGTCCATTGTGTCAGGAGCGTATTGCCGTCACCCGACTTCATGGCAGTAGTAAGCCACAGGTACTGCAACTGCGCCACCGTAGGCATTACCGTACTCCAGCCCGACGGGTTGAGAGCAGTCTTATTCAGCGACGGGGCTTGTGAGGTTGAGCCGTTGACACGATAGCGGAACTCGGTGTAGTTACCCTTGTCGCCGTCGCGTCCGTCGTTACCTCGTATCTGACCCACATCTTGCCAGCCGTTCTCGGTAGCCACCCACAGGTTGCCCGTTGACTGCATGATGTAGCCGTCGCCCTCGTTGGCCGTTGTCAGCGTGTAAGTACCGTCAGCAGCGAGGTTGGCGACATGGTTATACGTCCCGTCGTGGCTGTTGATAAGGTACAGGCCAGCGACAAGCGTACTCTTGACGAGTTCAAAGGCTGACAGGTCGGCATAGTAGCCAAATACCGTGCCGCAGATGCGGACGCTCGTACCGTCCTCGCTGTAACGCGCCCACAATGCAGGAGTGGAGAAAGCCGACCACGATCCGCGCGTGTTGCGTCGTGTTGCTACATACTCATAGCGCATGTTCTGACTGACACCCGTAGGGTTATCCGTCCAGCCCTGCGGTACAAAATCATTGTCCGTAGGACGGTGTACGGTTCCGCTGCTGTCCTCCCATTCTGCTTCTGACAGGGCTGGGGCAGACTCGGTGGCCGACAATTTGAACACATACTCCAGGCCGTCACCGTCCAAGCCTTGGTCGCCATACGCAGACCATACGACGGGGTCTGTGAAGTCGCTCCAAACATCTGAGCCAGCCTGTTTCGTTCGCATACACATCCATTCGTATTTCCATTGTGTAGAGACACCCTGCGGCCTGTCCGTCCAGTCGCTTTCGGAAGTTAGCGTATTGAAGCGCATAGCACCGCCTCCCGTCAAGCGTAGGCTGGTGGCTGTGTTCATGCGCAGGGACTTCTCAGCGACAGGCACATAATCGTCAATATGCGGATTGCTTCGCGGCTTGTCGCTGGCCTGTGGCATACGGTTACTGCGACGGTAGATAAACTCGATGTCCGTACCGTCCTCGCCAGCGTCGCCCTTGTCGCCCGATATGCGCACGGGGTCTGACCATGTACCGAACACGCCCGTCCCCGATATGGTGCATTGGCTCATCCAAAGAACGTAGCCGTCCGCACGGTTGGGAGGATTGACAGCCCAGCCCGTAGGTGGGTAGGCCGCTTGTGTAGGTTTGGCAGCAGCCTGTCCGCTTGCAAGGCAGCAGAACACGCTCACGATACGCGCTCCCTGCTCGCTGTAGGTAGCCCACAGGGTAGGCGTTGTGAACTCTCCCCACACGCCCAAATGCTTTTTACGGGTGCTGACCCATTCGTACTTGTAGTCGATATTCACGCCTACAGGGTCGTCACTCCAGCCCGACGGTACGAAATCATCATCAGCCTTGGTCTTGCCTCCGATAGTTCCCGACGGGTCAAGTGTCGGGGCTGTCTCCGTGTTGGTACGCTTGAAAACGTACTCGAAGCCGTCGCCGTCAAGTCCTTGGTCTCCGTAGGCACTCCACACGCAAGGAGTAGAGTATGCCGACCACACACCAGCGGTCTTGGTGCGCATTGCCATCCACTCGTACTTGTAAGAGGTGGAAACGCCCTGTGGGTTGTCAGTCCACCCCGACGGTACATAATCATCAACCTGCGAGGTCGTAGGAGTGTCAGCAGCGGTCGGTACGCTGTTACTGCGCTTGTAGATAAACTCAATATCTGTACCGTCCTCTCCTGCGTCACCCTTGTCGCCCGATATGCGCACGGGGTCTGACCATGTACCGAACACGCCCGTTCCGCTAATGGTGCATTGTGTCATCCACAACACATAGCCGTCATTGCGCGTCGGTGGGTTCACGCTCCAGCCCGTAGGAGGATATGCGCCCTCTACGGGAGCCTCTGCAGTCTGACCGACGGGCAGCACCTTGAAAACGCTGACGATACGGCTTGCGTTCTCTCCGTTCTTACCAGCAGCCACAACCTGCCAATAGGTTGTTTCCGTAGGCGCATGACCTCGGCTCGGCTCGATGTATATGTAGCGGTAGGTGGCTGTGAAGCCGTTGGAGGTGTAGATTACCTCGTCGCCTTGATAATACACCACCTCCGCATTATATTCGCCACGATAGCAGCCCAGCGGACTCTCATCACCTCCGAGGCTCTGAACGATCGTACCTTTGAGGCGCAGTTGGCCGTCACCTCGGCTGTTGAAGTCAAGCACGTTGCCTAACTTCATGGCGTTGTTAAGCATGTCAAAGTAGGAGTTACCCGACCCGTCCACGATACGCTCCGTCGTGATACGGCCAGGCAGTACCTCCGAGAAGCCGTAGAGGGTGACAAACGAGCGGTCGCCCTCCTGTTCGCTGTTCAGCACACCTACAAGCAGGTGGTAGTAGCCCGTCACGCCCTCCAAGGCAATAGCCGTCTCGGACAGGATGAACTCGCCCGTCTGTGCGCTCTTGCTGACCTTGGCATAGAGGTAGTATTTCTTGGTGCCGTCCTCCAGCACGGGAGTAGTGAACTGCGGAAGCCCCCAAAACTTGTATTCGCTCACACCATGCGAGGAACTGACGGAGGCAATGCCCATAGTCATGTGCTGTATAATACCTGCTGGCACTATCAACTGCTTGCTCTCGTTGTCCCAAACGATGTTATGAGGCACGGCTACGGGATTGGTAGCGTTATTCACAAAACGGAACTGCAAGGACTCGTCACCGACAAGCATCTGCATCGTCTGTACGGTTATGGGGCTTATGCTGTCAGAGAAATTCTCCAGCATGGCCTGTTCCAGCATGGAAATGGTCTCTTTCGCGTCGCGCCAGCGTCGCTTCGTGAAGTTGAGCGCATCCTTGTGGCTCTCCTCAATCAGTACCTCGGTAGAGGATAGTTTGTCTATCTCGCTGGAAAAGCCGCTGCTGACGGTCTCGTTAGAGAGTTCAATAACAGGCGAATGAGGATTGTTGATGTAGTCCTTGATGCCGATGATGCGCACAAGCACACCCTCCTGCTGGAAACGCTCGTCATGGAACTGCACATAGCCGCCCAGCACGATACGACCGCCTATGTTCACCCAGTCTTTCTTTGCCCAATGGCCGTCAAGTTCACCCTTGAATGTGAATTTCTGTTCCTCATTGTCGAACAGGTAGCGGACAGCGGCCTTGAACATATCCCATTCCGCACCCGTCTTATTCTCGTTGTCGCAGATATAGGCTGCTGGCAACATGCAGTTGAATACGGCATAGGTATCTTCTGCATGAGGGCAGAATGTGGCGTTAGGCATGGTAACGCCGTCTATCTCGGCTGGCACGATTTCGAAACGACGTGCTTTCTTGTAGTCTGCTGTGTTAGGTGTTCCGCTGGCCTCATGGTAGTATTTCACGTCGAACTCACGGCCAGCGAGCATTCCCGACTGAAAGATTATCGTCATGGTCTCACCCCCAATCTGACAATCGTTGTAGTCGAGGGACTGAGGTATGCTGTTGTCTATGATGTCATAGAAGTTCTTGGAAGCGTCCACGGTCACAACCTCGCTGATTGTACCTACACGCTTCGGGTATATGTCGGAGCAGTCGAGGCTATCTTCCGCGCAGTTGGATAGCGTACCGTCCAGCCTACGGATAGAAAGTCCCAAATCGTCAACGACGTAGTGGCGAGCGTTGGCCTCTATATAGCCGTCCTCATCCTCAAAATGTTCGCCGTCGTAGCCTATGGTCTGATTTTTCGGCAGCAGCAGTTCGCCAGCACCATACTTGGAGCGGTCAATGTTTGTGTCGCCGCCCTGCACAAAGAGGATTTCCACAGGGGGCTTGTCGCTGCTGTTACTACGTCCTACATTCGGCTTGAAGCCGTTACCGCGCCCGTAGGACAGGGGGAGCGGATTGCTTTTGTTGTATTCGACCTTGCGCAGGGAAACCACCTTGCCCTTGATTTCAAACTCGGTGTTGAGTTCCTGTGCCTGTAGGCTCAATGCCTCGTAGCACTTCACATGGTCGTAGGTTATCAGCACCTCGGAGCCAGCGACACAAGACCCAATCGTCCAGCCGCTATCCCTGCGGTTCATGTTATCAACGAACATCTGCAGGTGTTCGCGAGGGGTGGCCGTGAGCGGGAATTTCAGCCGCCCGTCAACAGGGTTGCGGAACATCCATATCTTTGCCTTGGCCTGGTACGATTCCATTTTCACGGTGTACTCGAAATAGCGGCTGTGTTTCATCTTGAACGCTTCGGGTCGCTCCAGCGTGTACCGCTCGTTCTGATAGTCGCAGTATGCGCCCACAGGTATCTCGACGTGCTCCGCGAGGGAGTAGTACAGAGTCAGATTGTGGTCGCCCATAATGACCCTGTTTCTGTAGCTGTTATCATCGACCATAACATCAAGTATGAGCCGACCATTACTTCCGTATATTTTCATCGTCTAAATGGAGTTATTTTTATCAAAAATTGCGTCTCGCAAGCGATTACCCACCGCCCTGCATAATGGTAAGGCAAGCAGATTTTCGCTTGCGAGAGCGCGTTTTTACTGCGTCATTGCGGACGCAAGAGAGAGGTTGTTACTCGATACCGAGTTCTGCGCAGTCAGCGTCAATCTGAGCCTTGACAGCCGCACGTTCCGTGAGGAAGTCGGTGTACTTGGCAATCTTCGCCCTTGCCTCCTCGCTGGTCTTGGCACCGTACAGGCCGAGGTTGGCAGCGTTGTACTCGTTGACCAGCTTCTGCTCGTAGTTGTTAGGCCACAGGTGGCACAGGACGGTCTCTGTAATCTTGTTGCTTGATACAGGAGGCCAGACTGTCACTTCGTCACACTGCCATTGTGTGCGCTGCTCGCCGCCCTGCTCTGAACTTTCGGGAGCGGCTACTTCTTGAATGTTCCAACGGTAGATATAACTTCCGTTGCCTACTGCCTCGTATTTCGAGGGCTTCATGTCGTAAAATGCCATAATACTTTGGATTTTGGATGATTGTTTTGAGAAGATTTCTACTATTGCTATGCTTCGCCCAGCCTATCCAAGGAGCGATAGCCATCTTGAACTCCTTGTAGGGAGGTTCGGGCTGTCGCCTGTTCAGACGGGCTACGGTTCGGCACAGGTTTTTCTTGATACTTTTGCGCAGGAACTTTTGATTGCGGTAGAACTTGTAGCCTACATAGTCAAGAGCGCGTCCGTGACGGTCGTAGCGGTTCTCTGCAATGGGGAAAATCTGATAATTGGCCTTGACGGTGAGGTGCAACCGCTCGGACAGGTAGCGACGGACGGCCTCAAACGCATTGTGCAAGTCAGCCTTGTTGTCAGCGAAGAAAGGTATATCGTCGGCATACTCTGTGGCATCGAACGGGTCGGCCTTGCCGATCTCGACGTGCAGCCGTTCATTGACCCAATGCATGAAGTACGTGAGCATGAGGTTGGCGAGGTACTGCGAAAGGTAGTTGCCTATCGGTAGTCCAGGAGCCGAGTCTATAATCTCGTCGAGCAGCCAAAGCAGGTCTTTGTCCTTGATTTTGAGCCGCACAATACGTTTCAGCACGTCGTGGTCTATGGACGGGTAGAATTTCCTGATGTCTATTTTGAGGCAATAGAGCGGTCTGCCCTCGTACTTGCGGATAATGTTATCCACACGACGCGCACAACCCTCTATGCCCCGTTCCTTGATACATGAATACGTGTTATGTGTGAACACCGACACGAAAATTGGCTCCAGCACATTCATGATGGCGTGATGCACAATACGGTCGGGGTAGTACGGCAGTCGGTAGATGATACGCTCCTTTGGCTCGTACACCTTGAATATCTCGTAGTCCGAGGTGTGGTAGGTCTTGGTAAGGAGTGCTTCATGTAGGCGCATGATGTTCGCCTCGCGGTTGCGGTCATGGACGCGCACACCGTAGGTATTGAGTTTGCCGCGACGGGCTTTCTCGTCTGCCAGCCGCAGGTTCTCAATGGAGATTATCTTTGCGTAAAGGTTTCCTACACGTTTCATACTGACTGCTTTGCTTACATATTCGGGGCTTTCGGTAGCCGATACAAAGGGCGTTCCTACTAACTCCTTTCTGTTGTCTGATATTTTTTGCCAAGTGGCATGGTTGCCGCTCCGTTTAATGTTTCTATTGTTTGATTGTAAGTATAGGTGAGAGCCGATGTTCGCATTCGTATTCGAGGGGGTGTTATTCGAGTTCGCATAAGCGAAGCCGCAATTCGCACCGTTATTCGCATTACCGCTGAAATGAACACCACGCTCGGAAGCGGCCAACCGCTTTTCGTTCACTTATTCAAAGTAATACCTGTTACCCTCGGAGCGCATAGTGACGCGACGGGGAAAGGCATTAAGTTCCTTGATTTTCTGTAACACGTAGAGAATGTCAGACGACCCCGTGAAGAACTTCTGCGCGTCACTTTCTGGGCTTTCCTTTGTAGGCCGTATCTGTACGAGCGTCTGTCCGCTGGTTCCCTTGGCCTTGCTGAAACGGGTAGGCACATCTTCGAGGAAGTCGAACACCCAAAACGATGTGTTGACTATCTTAGACTGCTTCACCTCGTCGCCTTTCAATGAGCGGCTGTTAGTATCACGGGGAATGTTGAGGAATGCGAGAGAGCCGTCATCCTCTTTCATTGTCTGTTGTATGTTCTCGTTGTTCATATACCGTTATGTTTTTTGTTGTTAAAGTTCCTGTAAAGTCCCCACGCCCCAACAATGGGTTGCCAAGGAGAGGCGAGGGGACGTATTTTCGCGGCTTCGCCTATTCGGGGATGAAGCAAAGGCGAGAGCCGATGAGCGCAGCCGTATACGAGGGGGCGTGAGTCGAGTGCGCACAAGCGAAGCCGCAATACGCACCGGAAGACGCATAACCGCCGAAAAGAACACCACGCAGCGTTACCGAACTTGGAATATCTATGTAGTGGTAGTCACAGAAGTAGGTGGTGTCGCCACCGCCTGTTACAGACGGCATAATCTCGCCACCCTCACCGAAGATAATCTCCTTGACATAGCCATTGCCGCGAGCCTCATGGCCGACGAGTGAATAGCCGTCATAGTTGTTATCCTTGAACAGGGACGGGTCGCTGCATACGAATACCTCCGAAAGGTCGTTGCCACCGTTGGCAGCAGTTGGATTGATACGGACGTTGATACCGTCAGTCCATTGCCAAATGTGGCCGAATGGGTTCTCAACACCGCGATAACGGGGTACGCTCACGGTCTTGGTATTGCTGCTGTCGTAAGCCGACGGCATGGTGTAACTGACAACACCCGAACGGTTGCCCAGCGAGTCGGTATGACCGCAGGGGATAACAGGATTGTAGGCGTTGAAAGAACTCCACAGCGTACCGTTGAGGTCTGACACGCCAGCACCCAAACCGCCCTGACGGTATCCCTGCTCGGTCAGCGCAGCATTGTAAGCCGCCTGTGAGTTGAGGGTAGCATACTCCACGACGAACAGCCAGTAGAGGGTCTTCTGCATGTCGTAGGTCATGCAGTTCCACTCGGTGCTGTTGGCCTTACGCTTACGGGCGTAGGAGCGGAAGTTGGTACGGCTGATGTTGGTCGCTGGCATACCGAGGAGGCTGTTTGCCTCGCCGTCCCAAGCCGAGTTGTTGTTACCACCACGATACTTGGCCGTGAGGTTCACAACCGAAGCAAGGGTGTTGGTGTCACGGTCAACGGTTGCTTGGTAGGCAGACACATACTGCTGCTTGACTTGATGATAGCCAGGCAGAGGGAACTCCGAGATGCGGACACGACGCTTGGTGCCGTCGGTCTCGAACTTGCGGTAGTGCATGGGGATTTCCACCATGACCTGTCCGCGCGATCCGTCGCGCACGGCTCCCGTCCAATCCTGTGGGTCGAGGTATTCAACCACGTTACCGTTGTTGTCGAGCAGACAGCCTTTCATGCGGCTCTGCACGGGCAGGGACTGATGCAAGGTGGTGTTGCCGATACGGGTACAGGCTGGGCTTGATACGCTGGTGTCGAACTCGATACCATAGGAGCAGTCCTCCTCCATGTACGGGAGCAGGGAGGCAAGAGCCGCTTTCTTCGACTCTCCGTCCTCGTCGAGTACTTCAACAAGCAGGTTGTACGGGTTGGTTCCCGACACGTTAGGCAGGTCACTCAGACGCTTGCCATTCTGAAACGCCTCGATAATCTGTACGAGGACTTCTTCTTGTGCTGATGTAAGCATTTTGAATTGAATTTAGTGGGTTAGACAATATATTAGTTCAATCTCATTGCACCCGATTGAGTGAAGCGCATACGGGTACGGGTGTTCACAAGGCGCATCGTCGGAGCTGTCACCTGTATGGCTACCGTCTTGGCGAGAGCCGTGTTGCAGGTTGGAATAACATGTACCTCGCTCACGCCCGTGCGCAGAATGGTAATCTTGCCGTCGGGTGCGACCTTGACAGCCTCGTTGTCGCTGATGAAGATAATATTCTTCATGGCGGTCACGGGCTGCAATATGGCGTTGATTACGTTCTTGACGGTGTTACCCAGCGTCAGACGGGCAGGTGCTTCTACGGACAGACCCGTAGGAACGAGTATGCCCAGCGTGTTCATCACCTCGGCCTTAGTGGTATTGGCCGTCTCGGTAGCATAGGCGGCAGCGTTGTTAGCGGCCACTTTCGCCTCGTCAGCCTGTGTCTTGGCGGTGTTGGCAGCAGCGGCAGCAGCATTGGCAGCATCCTTGGCGGCATTGGCGTTGGTCGTAGCCGTTTCCGCATTGGTTTTGGCCGTGGTAGCCTGTCCTGCGGCATTGATAGCGGTAGAGGCAGCGTCGTTGGCCGCTCCTGCCTTTTCGTTGGCGAGTGCAGCCTTTTCATTGGCGAGTGCAGCAGCCTCCTGTGCAGCCGTCTTTGCCGCCTGTGCCTGTTCGGTTGCAGCAACGGCATTGCTGGTAGCCGTCTGTGCGTTCTGCACGGCTTGGTTCGTTGCGGTCTCGATGAACTCCAGCGACACCTTGACGGAGCGGTTCTGTGCATCGGTTCCAATGGTAAACAGCCCTACGAGGGACTGATACAGGGGAAGTTCTGAAATCTTGATTTTTTTCATGTCGCAATATGTTTTTAGTTGTTGAAACGGAATGAGCCATCGGAAGCAAAGCGTAATGTCATGCGGTCATTGACGAGACGCAACGACGGTACGCTGAAACGGCCTGGTGTCAGTTCTATAGCGTAGTCTGTTCCCTCTGTAAACACGATGATGTCCTCCTCGGAGGCCAGCACAATAGCATCGTCCAATTCTTCGGTGTCGCCCGAATAGATAGGCAGGTCACTCTCTGCTACGGTGTCTGCTATGCGCTCGCGTATGGTACGCGCCTCCTCGCTGGTGTCCGTGACGGGCAGAAGTCCGAGAGCCTCCCTTATCTCCTGTTCAGTTATGCGGCTGCTGAAAGTGAGCGTGAGCGTAAATCTGAGCCATATCTTTTCGTCAGGGAAAAACTCGTTTACGGAGCATTGCTTGTAGTGGCAGTAGAACAATTCCTCGGTGTTGGAAGAAAGGAATACGTGTTCATACGGTCGTATCAAGTCGTATAACAGCGCGTCGTAGTTCTGCCATAGTTCCGTGAGGCTGTCAGCCCTCATTAGGCAGGTCAGTTTTACGTCCTTGCTCTTGTAGGTGACATTCTTACGGTCGTAGGACGCTCCCTGCTGTGTCTTGATGTTACGCAGGAGGTTGGTCTTGACTACGGCTTTCTTCTTGACCTCTGCCAGCGAGCCTTGCAGCACGCGCACTCCGTACTTCGTGAACGGGCTACCATCAAGCAGGTAGTCGTTGCAGGGCGTTACGCTGCTGGAGGGAGCGACGTACCTGTAGCCGTCCAGCGGAAAGTCGTTGGCGAATTTCAGCGTCACGGTTTCCAATGGGGACAGAATGTTACGCGCACCCTCATTGACGAGGCGAAGCGTGAACTTGCGCCCGATATACGCGCAGTTGAACTCATGGTAAGCCCCGTCGGAAAGCATGTTGACCATGGCAGGGAAACGGCTGAATGTTCCAGCAATGGCGAACTTTATCTGCACCTCTCGCGAGTTCAGCACGGGGTTAGACAGGTCGGACTCCGCACCGTCCTCCTCTTGCCATTCTATAGTGTCAACGGCTTTCAACGGAGGCATGGCGACCAGTTCATTCCAGCCGCCTTGCACAACGTACACACCATATTGCAGGTATGCGTCGTTTCCGTCGATATAGAGCCGTCCTATCATAGGATGATTGCGTTATTATAGGCAGACTTGATTACCTCGCTGGTAGCGTCTTTCTGCACATGAACGACCGCCCATTTCCAAGCCCCTACGGTACACTTGGCACCTTGCAGCACTACAACCTCGTGACGCTCCAGCTCGTCGAATACGAGGGTTGCCGACGTGCGCCCAATGAGCACGGCACGTTTTGGGTTTTTCAACGTGATAGCCCCAGCGTCGATATAGATACCATGCTCCTGTAGCCATTCGTCGTGCTTCTTGAAAGCGCGAATGGTCGTGATATTGGGAAACTGATGCTTGATGCAGAACTCCAAGCCCTGCGGTGTTAGGAACAGGTTAACGATGTCCTGCAGGGTACGCTCCTTGCCCGTGAACTTGTCACAGGCTCCTATGAGCCGCGCCTGCTGGTAGATTTGTTTGATTGTCTCTTCCATGATGAGTTAGCGTTTAATGATTATACCCTTGGTTACTATGTCGCTGATGTCCTCGCGCACAGACTTCATCTGTGAGTTGAGGTTGTCAATCTTTCCGTTCAGTTCGTCGGTATTGCCCTCAATGTGCAGGACGCTTTCGAGAATGGCGTTGGCCGTGACAAGCAGGAGGCGTGTACTCTCGGCAATGGAAAATGTATGCCCTTGTATAGCCGTTGCACGTCCGTTGAGTTCGTCCACGCTGTCCTGTGAGGCCTGTGCGATACCTTTCTCCGCTCCCTCGCGAGTGCTCTCGGTGTTTACAAGCAGTTCGCGCAGATCTTCTGGAATAGCCTCCATGACATCGGCAAATGAGCCGTAAGTGCTGTTAAGGTCGTTACGGAACTCCTCCATGCTGGCTACAACCGCGTCGATACCAGCGAAATTGCCGTCCTTAAACCACTTGGCCTTATACTTATCGAAAATCTCTCCCAGCGGTTCTTCGAGGAACTTGCTAACCATCATGCGTTTCAGTACGTCGGCCACGATAGCGTTAACCTTATTTCCCCAAGCCTCGGCAGCGTCCTCGCCAGCCCCGAAAGCCTCAAAGAAAGCGTCTGCCAACTGCTGGGCTATGTCGTTGGAAGTGCCGCCTATAATCTCCTCGACAAGGCTGTTGATGATTTCGAGGGCTTCATGTCCCAACTCCTCAATCTTCTGCTTCCACTCCTCAATTTGGCCGTAGTCGGTATGCTTCTTGCTGTTCTCGTTATCTATCTGCTCCTGTATGAGCAACTGCTGCTGGGCGATATTCTCCAACTGCCTACGGCTGTCAGCAAACCTATCGGCTCCGAGTGCCTTATCAGCCGTGTAAGCCATGTTAGCATAGGCAGTGGCAATACGTTCCGCACTCTCGCGCATGAGGGTTTCGTGGAGTGACACCCTGGCATTCATGTAGTCCCAAAGATTGGTAATCTTTTTGAGTGCCTTGTATTCATCATCGAGGCTCTTGCGTGTCTCGGCAAGAGCGTTGTTCATTATCTCGATAGCCTTTCCGTAACGCTCATTCATGCGCAGAATTTCGGGGTTGTCAAGTTCCCATTGCAGTTCGTCAATACGATGCTGGAGGCGTTCTATCTCCTCCTGCTTCTCGTCATCGTCATTGAACAGGCTGGCGACGGCTGTAGCCAACTGCAGGGCTGCGCTGATTATAGCAAGGATAGCGGATGCTTTCTCAATAGTGGAAATAGCCGCCGCTGCTGTAGTGGCCGAAGCCTTGGCTCCCTGTGCGGCAGCGTCAACGGTGGTCTCGATACCCTGTGCAACACCCTTTCCGAGGTCGCCTATGGCATTGATAATAGTGCTGCTTGCGTCTATCACCTCGTCGAACAGGCCGAGAGCCTTGCCAATTTGCTTGCCTACCTTTTCGTCGAAGATAGAGGCAAGTTTCTGTGCGTTCTCGCCTACATTGTGGATAGTCTCACCCACACCCTTTATGCTGGTGGCAAGGGTCTTGTAGGCTTTGGTGTTCTTGTTATTTGCGGTCATGGCTTTCTGCTCGGCCTGTACATTCTTCTCGGTAGCCTTACGCGCTGCCTCCCTGGCCTTGTTGAGCCTTGCAAGAGCCTGTGTCTGCTCCTCGCAGTCCTCCACAAGTTCCCCTCGCTCAATGCGGTCTAAGATGTCGTTGTAAGCCAGTTGTGCAGCATTACGCTCCTCGAGAGCGGCATTGAGTTCCGTCTGTGCCTGTTTCCAATCTGCAAGGGCAGAGACAAGTTCAGCACGACTTGACTTGATGTCGTTTATGGACTTCGCCATAGCAGCGAACGGGTCGCGGCTGGCAATCTCATTCTCCATATTGGCAATGGCCTCCTGGTAGTCCTTGATTTCCTGCGTTGACATGGACTTCTTGTTAGCCTCGAAATAGTCCTTGACCTGTGCCAGCGTATGCTTCAAAACGGGGAGAGCCTGTTCCGCGAGGTTGCCAAACACGCTTTCCCAGCCGATATTAAGTTTGAACTGCTCGCTGTTGAGTTTCGCAAATTCCTCCTCCATCTGCTTCATGGCCTGTGGTAGGAACTCGGCAGGCATGGAAGCGAGTTTTTTCATCCATTCACGGGTAAGTTTCTCCTCTTTCTGCGCTGCTGTTCCGAACTCGTCAATGAGCGCGTCGGTGTACTTCTGCTGTGCCTGTTGAATGGCCTTGTCACCGTTGGCTTGTATCTCGTTCCAAACGCGGTTGAACTCCGTAATGACAGCAGGAGACTCTTTCTTTATCACGGCGATCCATTCCTCAATAGACTTCTTGCCGTCGGCAGAGTTAGCCCAGCCTACTTCGGTAGCCCCCTTGGTGTTCATGTATTGTGCCTTGGCAGCTTCACGGCGTACCTCGGCCAACTTGCGCAACTGCTCATTCCACGCCTCCAACTTCATACGGGTGGAGCGTCGTATCTCGTTCAGTTCACGGGTAAGCCCCTGCTCCTGTCCGCTGATGATAGTAGCGTTCAGTTCGTCGTTAGCATCCTTGATGTACTTCTTGACGGCCTGTTTATACTCGTCAATGGCTTTCTCCTGTGCCAATGCGGCCTTGGCAGGGTCAAAGGTCTTACCGCCTCCGCTCTGCGGCTTGACTTTCGACGGGTCGGTATGGCCTCCAATGTCGAAATTGATACTGAGGCTTTGAGCCTCCTGCATCTTCTGCTTGTAGGCGTTCAACCAATACTCTGCCTGTTCCTCTGCATCGGCAATGGCCTCACGCTTGCGCTGGAGGTCGCCAGCCTTGGTAGTGTACCAATGGCCGTAGTCTGCGGCTTTCTTGTGCACGGCCTCCTGTACGGCAATGTACGCTTCGGAATACTTATTGAGGATGGCCTGTGCCTCGGCCTCTTTCAGAAGAATTTGGCAGTACACCTCGCCCTTTTCAACCAAGATGTCTTTCCATTGTGCCAGCGTGTCATAGTAGCCGAGAGCCTCGCCATATTTCGAGTTGAGTTCCTTGACCAACTCTTTTTCCTGTGCCTTGGAGCCATTGAAGCGGTCAATCTTCGTAATGTAGCCCTCAATCTCGCCTCGCGCCTTGGCGTAAGCCTTTGCGCCATCCTCCATGACCTCGTTCAAATCCTCCTCTTTCTTCGCGGCCTCGTCGGTGGTGTCGAACAGGCTAACCAGCCAGCCTACGAGTTCACCGACAAGCACAATGAGCGCACCGATACCCGTACTGATGAGGGCTGCTTTCAGTCCTTTCAGCGCGAGAGAAGCGGCCTTGGTTGCTATGGTCTGTGCAACGGTGGCCGTGGTGTGGGCTTTTGTGGCTGCTGTCTGTGCTATCTCCGCACCCGTAGCGGCCTTGGTAGCGGTAGTTCCTCCAACGGTAGCGGTCTTGTTGGCCGTCTCTGCTGCTGTGTCTGCCTCAGTAGCGGCAGTACCCGTCTGCTGGGCTGCTGTATTGGTCTCAATGGCGGCATTCTCCTCCGCGAGCGCGTCCGAGCTGTCACCCATGAGTTTGTTCCAATACTCCTTTAACTTGTTGAGCGTGACGAGGGAGAAAGCACTATCCTTGTTGAGAGTGTTGCTGACCTGCTGCAATCCCATGGTAATAGCCATGAGCGACTGCACCTTTAGCATAATCTGCTGGAGGTGTTCGTTCTCGCCACCATACAAGCCCATGATACCCGTAGCGACGGTTGCCGCGCCAGCGATACCCTGCAAGCCCGAAATGACACCAGCGAAGCCGCGCTGGTCGTTTGCAAGGATAGTGGCCTGTGCCTGTGCGTCACCCCATGCGTCGGTAAGCCGTGCGGCCTCCTGTTGCAGTTCTTGGTAGGCTTTTGTACCGCGCTGACCTGCGGCCTCCATTTCCACAAGTTCCAACTTGATTTCACGGAGCCGTTGACGGAGGGACATCTGCTGCTGGCTGTTCTGCTCGGTAGCCTTGGCCTCTTTCTGCATTTCTTTCTCAACCTTGGAAAGTTCGTCAGCGGTGCTGGCGGCCTCCTTGTTGATACGCTTACGGAGGTTGATGTTTTCCTTAATGGCCTGTGCCTGTTTCTGCAAGCGTCGGTACTCCTTATCGTCGCCCTTGGAATAGGCTTTGCTCATTTCCTTGCCAAGGCGTTCATACTCGGCTTCGAGTTGGGAGATAGCGGCCTTGTTGGTATCTACAACACGGTCAATCTCGGCAAAGGCAGCGTCTATGCTATCCAATGCCGATGATGCGTTAGTGACTACATCTATATTGACGGTAGGAACGTCAGAGAGCAGTTTTCCGATTGCGGCACTCTGCTCCTCTGCCTCCTGGCCGACACCAGCAAGGATGCCGCTGGCCTCCTGCGCGTCCTGTTTCAGTTGCGAATTGTCGAGCCTCGCACCGAAATAAATTCCTGCTTCTTCTGCGTTCATACTGATTTACTCTATGCTGTCAAGAAATTCTCTTACTTTTTTACGGTTTCTCGGATCGTCTGCTCTGATGATGTCCTGCTTGCCCTGTCCGTCCTTTGAGCCTTTCCTATAACTCGGCAATACTGCGCTGTACATTATCACGTTGGCGTAGGACATATCGTAGAGGACGTAATCGGGTGTGAGGGCGTAAGCCTTGGCGATACCTGCTACAACCGCCCAAATGCTGTCGTTTAACTCTCTTCCTCCACTTTCGTCTGTCGTAGCAGGTTGACTTCGGTCAGGAAAGTGGTAAGCCCGAAAAAATCCGCTATCTGCATACGCTTCAAGAGTTGGGCTATGAGGTTGTTAAGGGCTTGTGGCGAGTAGTTGGCAAGTATCTCGTCTGCGAGAACGTCCTTCTGATTGTGCAGGACGGCCTTTTGTCTTGTGCGATGGATAAGTCCCCACAGATAGGATTTTCGTTGCTTCTCGTACACAGGAACGGCCTCATTGACAGCCTTTGCTCCGAGTATGAGAATGGCGGCTATCTCGCCAAGCGGTCTGCAGTCCTGCGCATTCGCAAGGACTTCACCCGTGACCTTTTCAGCGTCGAGAGCCTTGTGTGGTAAACGCGAAACAGCCTCCGACACGAGTATCAGCGTTGCTATGCTCGGAGGGGCTGCATAATAAGTTTTCTTGCCGACGGTTATCTCCTCTGGCTGCTGGAGAATGGTTGCGGCTACGTTCTTCTCTAATTCTGCCATAATGAATAACTGTTATTTGGTTGCGGTGGCTGGACTCGAACACAGCGACCTGTAGGATATGAGCCTACCGAGCTACCATCTGCTCTACACCGCGATGTAAAAAAATGGCGGTGGTATTACCCCCACCGCCACGGGGTCACAGAGAATAGGCATTCTGTTCACTTTAAGGATGTGCCATTAGCCTGGAGTGTTGGATGCAGGCTTGGTGTACGGCTTCACGGACTTGCCGCTGGCTGGCTTCAAGACCTTGGCAACATAGTGGAGCAACTTACCCTCGGCAGAAGAGAAACTCTCCTGTACGCTGATAGTACAGCGGTCAATCAGAATACCCTCGCAGGTGTCATCCTCGGGAGTGACGCGCAGGGCGTGTTCCCCAGCGATAACACCGTCGTCGTCGGTAAACGGACGTGTGCCGCCTTTCTTCACAAAGTTATCCCACTCAAATGTGTACTTGGTCTTACCTGTCCGAGCGTCAACAACGTCGCCGCCCTCCTCGGTAGCCTCGACCGTATTTCCAGCAGTAGGTGTCAACTTACCGCTGTCCTCCTTTGGGGTGTCAATGGCAGTCCAAGAGGAGCCAGGAGCACCAGCAGAGGAAGTCGTGTGTTCAAGGGTAAATTTACCCCAAGAAAGTACTGACATAATCGTAATTTTTTTATTGGGTTATTGTTTCGTTCTTTTTCGTATTCAGCGGTGTAATCTCCACATCGTCGCCGTCCTCGGTGGTCAGCAAGGGCAGATAGTCCTCGTTGTCCTCCTCGTCGAGCGCGTCAATGAGTGCCGCCTGTGGAATAGTGAGAGGTGCTTCATCCTCGCCGTAGTACCTGTAACCGAGGCGCACTACGACAAAGTGCTGATGTATGGTCGGCTCCTCCTCCGTGTAGATCGTCTGCTGCAAGCGGAACTTGTAGCATGACACCTCGGCTGTAAGACTATCCACCCAAGCCTGTGCAAGTTTCTCTACGGCCTCTGTGCGCTCGCTGTCCTCAACCAGCACACCATTGTCGTAAGGGTCGATGTCGGGTACAAAGATGTTGACCGTAACCACGCCCTCCTGTATCTGCGTTGGCAGTCCCGTAGTGAAGATTACCTCCGCGTCTTCAAGTTTGCTGTCACGGGGTCTCTGACCTTTCCTATAGACCTCACCCGAAATCATCGTATAAAGAGTGCTGTCGCGTAGGAGTTGGTAGATGTCACCCTGTACCTGTCTGCTTGTCTTTGCCATGAGTAGTTGTCTTTACAATCCAAGAGTTTTCAACATCTGAGGAACGAGTTGCTGTGCCAGCAGTTCTGCGCTGTCGAGTACATCATAACCGCGAGCCGCTACATATTTGGCGTAGTTCTTACCAGCCACCACAATGAGGCAGATACCCTGTGGGAAACGCCCAGCGAGGCTGTTGGCAAACTTACGACCGCTCTGTGCGCCCTCGGCTCCGTTCTTGACTACATCAAAACTGCTTTCCATGACTACCTCGCCGTCCACCGTGATAACGTAGCCGATACTGCTACGCAGGTTGCCCGTTTGGTCGGTGAAGTCGTTGCCTTTCTCGGCTGTGATACGTCCTCGGTTGATAACCTTTTCCCCAACCACTTTCAGATTGTAGATGATTGCCTCCGTCATGCGCTCGGTGCGCTTGGCGATGTAGGCTTCAATCTCGCCCTTGGGTGTCTGCTGGATGATAGGCATTGTTCCGAGTTATTTTTACCGAATTTGAAGCGAGAGCGCGTTTCCGTCCTTTGGTGGTAAGTTATCCAACCGTCGGATTTTCGTTGCTTCTCGCGCCTCTTTTCGGGGTCAAATCAGTATCTTTACTTCGCAGACGGCTTCGAGCGGTTCCACCGATAGGATAGAAAACTCTCCGAGGGTCTTGCCGTTCATGTCCTTTAGCCTTATCTGCTCGGCCTCAAATGGCTGCTCCTCAATCAGCACCGTATAGGATGCCTGTATGAAGTGCTGGCCTGTTGATACTCCGAGGTTGTTATGGCTGTTGGTTATGAACTGACAGGCTATAGGGTTGCCCCATGAAGCCGCAGAGGGCTTGACAGGGTGTCCCGTCTCGCGGTTGATACCGCCGCCCGTCTTGACCTTTATCTCGATGGTTCCGTTCTGAATAATCATAGCCGTTTGCCTTTGTAGCCGTAGATAGTCTTGGGCGCATTCCCCTCGTCGAACTCCTCATAGAGCTGTTGCGCAAGATTGCGCATGGCCGTCCGCTGCTCATCCGTGAACGAGTAGGACTGACCGCCCTGTGTGATGTCAGGCGCATACGAGAGCCACAGCAGTACGTCGGCACGACACAGGCTGAAAGCCTTCCCGACAAGACTCTCTGCCGTGGCGTTCTCGTTGAGCGCGAGACCCCGACGCTCCGCAGTCTCAGTAAGGGTGCGGAGCGGTACGGGGTAGGAGTTGATGCTTTTTAGGGCTTCGAGGTGCGTAGCCATACGTCAGACTCGTTTAGGAGTTAGCAGCCTGTGATACGGTAATCTCAACGGTGTTGTAGCCGTCGGTTACGGTCACGGTGGCAGTACGTGCTGGTGCGCTGGCTGCGCTGTTGGCTGCAACCTTTACAATCAGCTTGCCGTCGGACTTCTTGACGGTACACCAAGACTCGCTTGACTCAACCTCGATGAGGTCGGTGTCGCCCTTGTATTCCAATCCGAGAGTAGCGGTGGTGGCTGTCTTTGCAACAGGCAGCACGTTCTCTTCGGTCAGATCGTCGTGACTGATAACCAGCGCACCTGTAGCGACCTCGTCGGCATGGAGGATATAGATGCTGTCTGCACCGTCAATCACTGGCATACACAGAGCCTGTGCAGCGGTGAACTCCTCCAATGGGTCGGTCTTAGAGTACTTCGACACGAGGATGTGGCTACCCGACTTCTGATAAGACACGTTGGCAACAGGGTTGGTCTCCTCTGCGAGAGTACCGTAAACGAGACGGCCAACAACTTCGCCAGGAACACCGACAATGTTTGCCTCAACCCAAGGACGCACAGCAGTAGTTGAGCCGTCGGGTTTTTCCACCTTGAAGACAGAGTCCACAATATGGAAAGTGGCACCGAACTCATCTTTGAGCGCGTCAAGGAACGCTTTCTTAGAGGGGATAGGCAGGAGCGCGAGCGAGGTAATGACTTGGTTCTCGAATGTGGCCGTAAGCAACTTGGACTGCATGCAGTTACGCATGTAGTTGAAGTACTTGTTGGTCACATAGACGTGAGTGATTACGTTGCTGTCCTCGTTGGCCTTGTCGAACATCTGACGCAGGTCGTCGATAGGACGGGCTGCTTTCTTGCCCCAAGGTGCTACGCGGTTCTTGAACGTGTTCTCAGTCTTGTAGCCGAAGTCAGCGCGAACGCCTGTACCGTCGTTGATGCTGTCATCGTCCGACGCGTCGGTAACGAGTACCATACCTGTAGAAAGAGCCTCCTCAAACATGATTTCCTTGCGGACATCAATAGCCTTGACAGCCTTGGGAGTATCGTCAAACACCTTGCTCGCTACGGTAGCCTCGTCAGCACCGCGAGCAACCATAATGTTGATGTTGGTAATCTGCTTCTCACCCTTGCGGAACTTGACACCAAGTTTGGCAATGGTTCCCGAAGCGTTACCCATCTTGCCGCGCTTTTTCAATGGCAGAGAGGAGTCGAGCGACACAACATCAGCGGCAACGATGGAGTGATTGAGTTCCGTGCTACCCCAAGACAGGTCAGCGGAGTACTCCTCCGTCAACATGGTCTTGTGGAGCATGACAGGCTCGTTCTTCTTGTCATTGAACTTCTCTGTAATCTTGCCGATTACAAGACGGAAATACTTCTCAACGATTTCCGAGAATAGACTTGTTTGCATATTCTTTCAGTTCGTTTAGTGTTACACAATGTTAGTACAGCCACTGAATATTCTTCAGAGCCGTTTTCATGTCAGAGGTGACAGCAAACGGACAAGCCGCCTGATTCACCTGTCCCATAGTGAGAATGGCTGCGCGAGGGTCTTTGACGCTCACGGAAGCCTTGAGCACGCCCACATAAGAGTGGTTGGAGGGCAGAGAGCCGTAGGCCGTGCCTCCTCCGTTCAGCGGCATAGGCTTCATCACGCCCTTGTTGCTGGCAATGATGATATGCCCAGCCTTGATTACGGTAGTACCCGATGCTACGCCTGTAACGTCGAGGGTGCGACCGCCAGGAATGTCACCGAGGCAGTTCACAACAACAATGCTATCCAGCCCGTCGTTGATTTCGTACTGCTCGCGGTTCAGATTTGCTTGTGGCATAGTCTTCTGAATTTTTTGAGTTAGACATTAGATGATGTTGAGTTTGTCCACGACAGCGGTTGCTTCTGCTTCGGTGGCCTCCTGTGGTGACGCGCTGGAGCCTCCTGTAGATTTGCCCCCGATGGTGGGTCTGCCGAACACAGCACCCTTGGCACCTGTCTCCTTGACCAGAGTCTCAACCTCAGAAGAAATCTCGCCTTTGAGTGTGGTGAACTCCTCGTCGGTAAGAGCGTCAACGCTGATGCGCTGGTAGCCCTTGCGCTGGTTCTCGGGCAGACGGTTGATAATGCTGTCGAGTTCTGCCTTGCGGCTGGCAGTAGTGCGCTCCCCGTCCATCTTGTCGAGCCGCTCTGCAAGTTTCTTGTTTTGTTCAAGTAACTGCTGGAGCAACTGATTTGTGGCTGGGTCGCCACCCTGCTGCTGGGTGGTGGTCGTTGTCGTGGTCTGCTCCGTGCCTGTCTGCACCTTCTCGCCGTCTTTCAGCCCGTACTTTTTCTCATAGTTGAGAATGGCTGTTTTCTGCGTGTCGGTGGCTCGGCTGTCGCCGTAGGCCTCGATAACGTCGATGTAGTCCTTGGTTACCCCCTCAACTGCGGTTGCAACCTCTTCTTCTTTTGTGACAGTCTTCGCCAGCATAGTGGCTATCCTGTCGAGAATGTTAGCATTGACCCCCGTAAACTTGGCTTTCAATGCGGCTAAAATTCTTTCTTTCATGTTCAGACAATTTGGATTACTAATCAGTTTACCGCGCCAAAGGTACAAATAAATTTCCAAAGTGATTACAAAATAATCAGAAAATTGCGTTTTGGGGCGTGATTTTTATTGATTTTTACAATTTTGACGGGTTGGAAGTCTAAAATTGATAAAGTTGAAGAAAGTCTTAAATTCCGACACCGTAAACGTAAACAAAAGTTAAAAAATAAACTAAAAAGTAATTTTTCCGCGAAAAAATTTTGTTATTTGGAAAATAACCCCGAACTTCGCGGTGTGATTTCAATATAATCACTTTTAAGTTGAACAAAATTAAAGTTTTTAAGTCATGAACGCAACATTGAACTACAGCACCAGCGAAATCAACCGCAACTTCAAGATTAAGATTAGCGGTATCGTGAACGGTAAGAAAGTGAATACGCTCGTAGGCGTTAGCGGTCTCATCCGTATGCTGGACGGGGCTATCGACCTCATTAACCGCCTCCTCAACCGTGCTTTCAACTGCATGGGCGACGTTTGCGTCTGCAAACTGCGTCGCGGTGTCAAGGTTTCGTTCTACTGGCATTAAGAAAGTGTTTTTAACCCAAGTAATAACCAATTAAATTACAGCATTATGACTACAACAATGTCACAGCCTACGATTCAGCAAGGTCTGAACGAGGTAGTAATGAACAAAGTTCAGAGAATGATTGACGGCAAGGCCGTCGGAGTACAGGCAACCATGGAGCGTCTTATCAACGAGGGTAAGATTGCACAGGACTACATCGCACCGCTGGGCGTGAACTTGAAGCGCAACGACCATCAGCCCGTGATTACCTTTGACGGGAACGGGAACGCGCTTATGATGAACATGCCCGAGGGTCAGTTCTCACTCCACAGCAACGCCGTAGGTCAGTTGGCCGACCGTATGGGAGTTCCACAGCGTTACCTCCGCACCCTCGCTGGCGGTGAGGAATGGGAGCGTCAATTGGCCGCTACAATCCTCAACCAGCACTCTGATTGGACGCAGAGAAGCCGCGTCCTCGTTCGCACCGTCGGTATGCAGGTGCGCGGTGTCCTGTCCGACTCCTACCGCCGTCTGAACTCGGTGCAGATACTCACGGCATTTGTGCAGGAGGCCGCAGGACAGGGAGCCGTTATCTCTGATGCTTACATGAATGACACCAAGGTTTGGGCTGAGACGATCCTGCCGCAGCCTATCGTGGTACCGACCGCCAAGAACGGCGACGTGGTTATCTTCGCTGGAGCGCGTTTCTCCACCAGCGACTACGGGGACGGTGCAGTTGATATGAGAGCGTTCATGCTCAACGGTGCTTGCCTCAATGGTATGGTTCGCGAGTCCGTCATGAAGCAGGTACACCTCGGTAGCAAACTGCCCGACAGCCTCGCCCTCTCGCAGAAGACCTATGAACTCGACACCAAGACCACCGTATCTGCCGTGCGCGACCTCACCCGTGGCCTGTTCTCTGCCGACAACATCAGGGAGAAAGCCTACGAGATACAGGGAGCCTCGGAAATGGAGGTTGACTTGGAGAAAGAAATCAAGAAACTGACCTCCAGCGGTGCGCTGCTGAAAGCCGAGGGGCAGGAGGTAGAGAAACTGCTGATGAAGAATGACCCCGAGGACGGTGTGCAGGGAGGAGCCACCCTTTGGAAACTGACACAGGCAATTACCGCTCACGCTCGCGATCTGACACCCGAGCGAAGCCGAGAGTTGCACGAAATCAGCGGCCACCTGTTAAGCCGTGTGAAGTTAACAGCCTAATGTTCAACCGCCCCTCTCGCTTGTCGGGAGGGGCAAAATCTCTTCTACGATTATGACAGACACAATCTTTAAGCAGTTCCAGGACTTGAAGCAGAAGCACCCCGACGCAGTACTGCTGTTCCGTTGTGGCGACTTCTACGAGACCTACGAGGATGATGCGGAGGTAGTAGCCCGTGACCTCGGTATCACACTAACCAAGAGCAGCAAGGACGGCTCACGTATGGCTGGCTTTCCACATCACGCCCTCGACACCTACCTGCCCCGACTGATACGCAAGGGACACCGTGTAGCCATCTGCGACCAATTGGAAGACCCGAAGCTGACCAAGAAACTCGTCAAGCGAGGTATCACGGAGTTGGTAACGCCACAGCCGAAGCAGAAGCCGTATAGTTTAGTTCTGCCTAAACTTACCAAGCAGCAGTATGACCTCCTCTGTGAGTGCATCCGCTACCGCAGCGCAGACAACAGCAAGGAACGAGCCGACGCACTCCGCGCTGGTCAGTTCACGGGCTGGTACGACGATATGGAGAAACAACTATCAGAACTCAAGACACTCATCTATGACAAGACCGCCCATGACACCTACTAAACAACAACGCTGCAATTATACGGTCGTATTCGTTCCTATACGAGCCTATACGAGTGAATACGACTTATACCAATAATTATAATGATAACGATAATGAGTATGATAATGATAATGGGTACATACTCACTATCGTTCGTATGGGTACTGAAAAGATAAAGAAAAAGTACTAACGTACAAAAAAGAAAAGAAAATCGCCTATCTCATAGGGAGTGTGGCGACAATAGAAAACAACATTAGAGGCTGGGCTAACGGCTTGACGGGCGAATAGAACTATGGCAACAGAAAATATCATACGGGTGCGGTTCAACGAGCCGCCGCTGGCCGACCAGCCAGCCAAGACAGACTTCTACTTCGGTAGCCTTGCAGCAATCTACGAGGTGTTCACGCCCGAACAGGTGGGCTGCAAGGTAGAGTGCCTTTGGAACGCTGGTATATCAGAGGGGAAGTCCTACGCGAATAAACTCTGTGTAGTGTCCCGTGAGGCTATAACGCGCAAGGCGCAGAAAGCGGCCTCTCGCAAACAGAAGTCCGACGGGCAATAAACCGCCCAAGCGGAACATTTTCGTTGAACTCGCGCAAAATCTGATAAAAATAACTTACCTTTGCAGACGATTATGAGCAAGACAATTCCAAATGAAGTGACAGCCATCGCAGGGAAACTATTCTGCGGAGAGGCTGAGTTAGTGGGAGTCGTGGACGGCTCCGAAGTATATGCCGAACACAGGGAGGAAAGCGAAAAGCCCGATCCGACAGGACTGCCGACCTATATCCTGTGGAACGGGCATAAGACAAAGGTAGTGTCTGGCCTTGACAGCCTCGACCTACTTTCTCGCCTTCAATAACCTGCTTACAAACTTCGGGTTGATGATTTTGTCGTCAATCCGAAGTACTCCTATAGACGCTGGCTTCATGCTCGAAGCATAATTGGCAATATCCCTACCTTTCTTTCCCGACTGAGGGTCAAACCATACCAAGTCGCCGTCAGCAGTTCTCTCGACAATGAAAACATGCGCTCCAGCGTCCTTTCCTTTCCATGCGCAATAGACCTCATAACGTCCCTCATCCCTTGTCTTTCCATAGATGAAAGCCCGTTTTGCCTCGGACATGTCCGCGAGACTTGCAGCACTCGACCAGGCATAGTCTGTCTTTGACCCGTCAGCGTTTAGGAAGCGGTCAGTCCATTCTATACGCTTGGTATTGCAAAACTTACTGAACTCCCTGTATTTCTTGAAGCCCTTTACAACGGGGTTGGCTCGCGCCTCCACATCGAAGCCCCTGCGCCTCAGTTCATAGGCCATGGTGCAGGTTTGGCAGTTGTGGTGGAAGCCGAGTTCAGAGGCGTTTTCTATGCCGTAGTCGGGGTTGCCGCTACCGCCGTCGGCCTCCGTGAAGTTCATTATCTTGCCCTGTACGACGGGAAGCAGTCTCGAGAGTTCTGCGTTGTTCTTTCGTATGGGAGTAGAGAAATGGGCGTGCTGTCGGTTGTAGCGCATGGCCTTGGCATATTCCTCGTAGGTGTCGTATGGCATACGCGAGGCATAGGCCTCCCGAAGTTCCTGCGGAACGTACTGCATATTGTCCTTTAGGAAGTACGGCACAGAGTAACTTGTGGCGGCTCGCTCCTCATTGTTAGCCAGCCACTCCTTGAAAGCGTCGGGAACGTCCGCAACCTTATTCACGCTCTCACCGTCCAGCGGTTCCCCGTTGAGTATCTTCTGCGTGTCACGGGCAATCTCCTCGTCTGTTTTCAGTATTGAGGTGGCATAGCATCGGCAATGAGGGTGCCAGCCCGTAAACTTGAAGTCCTTGGGGTAGCGGCCAGCGAGTTCGTCGCACATGTCATGGAACGGGTGCGGCTTGCCGTCACGTCCGAGGCAGGTGTGGTTGTTAGACAGGTGTATCTCTATGCCTACGACAAAGTCCATCTGCTGCCAGCGCGTGTGGTCGCTCGTTCTGTAGGCGATATTGCCCTCCGTAGCGGCCAGCCGTCGGGCGTTCATGTACGAGGAACGGTACACACCACGGCCAGGATGAAACGTAGCCGCGTGTTTAGACAGGTGCAAGATACCGTGCTCGTCGCGCACCCTGCGGAATAGTGTATCGGGGTGCTGGAGGTACTGCCGCAGATCGTGCGTCATTTGGTCGGCTGACAAGCCACCCCGTAGGCCGAGGTCAAGACCCATTTCAATCTCATCCTTGAACGCTCCCGTGTACCGCCACACCCTATCGGAGAGTGACAGACCTCGCTCCTTACGCTGGAGGAAAGCATCACGCGCTGCCTCGTTGGTGCTGTAGTAGCGTCGGTACTGCTCCTGTGTAAGCCGTCCTACGTTCTTGCCAAATACACGGTTGGCGAGTTCGTTGTTCTTGTTGTTGGCAAGCGTCCACTCGCTTTCCACTCCGTTCACCACACACACCTCGACTGCCGCCTTGAAACTCATCATCAGACGCTCCACGCGCTCGCGAGTATTGGGGTAATCATCAAACGTAAACGGCCTGTCGGGGTTGAAGTCCTGAATGGTCATACCAATTGCAGCGGCCTCACGGGTCGCCTCATTGTATATGGCATCTATCTGACGCTGCAACTGCTGTAGGTGTAGCAGGTGCTGACGGTCATACTTGTTTGTCGGTCTCGGCATATTCGGGTCTCAGTTTGAAATTATCATCACAGGCTGGGTCATTGAGGAAGATACAATACTTGCCGCCCTGCTGCTTATAAGGACATCGGCACAGGAACGGCTTGCCGTCGTACCCTATCTCGTGCCAATCATAGGAGTTGGCGCAGTGACGGCACTTGTATTGAGGCCGCTCCTGCACCCTCCCGTTGCGTCTCGTCGCTTTTCTCATGGTAGGTTGTATAACTTACTACTCGGTCAGAGAAAATGCGTCTAACTGGCTATCTTGCTGTATCTCGGCCAAGGTAGCGTCCACATCGTCAGAGTGTCCGAACTCCTCAATGGCCTCGCGCTGGCTCATAATTGGCTTGTTGCCGTTAGCCATCATGAGGTTGGAAATGGTGTCTTTCTCCTCCGTGATAGTGAACGCCGTAACGACATTCTCAACAGGGAGCGCGTCAACGGCTTCGTGGTAGTCCTCTCCGAGGGCGACTTTCAAGAACGCCTTGACCACGTTAACCTCACGGTCGAAGAACTCCAGCAAACGGCCAGACTCGTCTTTCACTTTCAGTTGCGCGTCGATGAACAACTGCTTACGGCTCTCTCCGCTCATGGGATTGGCTTTCATGCTCTCATACGACCAGTCGGGGAGTTGCAACTGCGTGAAGAAAGACTGACGCAGTTCCGTGATGTGGAACTTCAAGTTGTCAATGGCCTGTGCCCATGTGACATAGCCAGCGGTGCTGCCCTTGGGGTACTGCAGGACGCTCTTGAACTCGCTGTTTTCGTTGCCCTCCTCACCGAAGTCTATCTCCTCGTCGGCAAACACACAGAACAGGGGCTTGGAGTTTTTACGCAGGTAGTTACCGTTACGGCTGACGCTCCATTCCATTTCGTACACAATCTTGCTGGTGTCCTCCCAAATGGGGGTTGGTCGCCACGCATAGACTCCTGGTATCTTGCCGACCTTGGAAATATCGTCCTCCTCGACGATCTCCCAGCCTCCGCTACCGTTGTCCTGCCACTTGTAATGATTTGTGGCGGTGTAGGTGTCGAAGTAGGACACGGTCTTGTTAGCCACCTTACGCTTGTAGCCGATAGAGAGTGCAATCATGTCGCCCATTTCGTCCATGAGCGGATAGAGGTTGTCACCCAGCATCGGGGAGTAATTCTTGCAGCGGAATTTCAGCATAGAGTCGAAGCCGTATTTCTTGTGCTTTTCCTCTACTGCGTACCACAGCGTCAGCACCTCACAGCCAGCGAACAGCATAGTCAGACGCTCATTGTTCACGCTGTCGATGCGGTTCTGCATGAAGATTTTTTCGAGGTAGTTCGCTACGTCCTTCTGCTTGTCATCCTCGGGGGAATAGACACGCTTCACGGGAATACCGCAGCACAACTCCGTCATGCGCTTCACGGCCAACTGCTGGAGGTTGTACGTTATGCGTGTAACGTAGTCAATACTGCCGTCATCCTCCACAACGTCGGGGTACAGGGCTTTGTTCATTACAGGGTGCTTCTTGGGGTCGTATTCAGATACGAGACCCTTGCGGCTACCACAACTGCCCCATGCAGGGACGGGAAACGCCTTGTCTTTGAGGTCACCGATGATTTCGGATGCAGGGCGTTCTTTCTTGATGATGTCTTGAATTGTAGGCATAATGATATGAAATTTGGGGTTGTTAGTACACTTTCTTTGCTGTCTTCGCCTTGTCTATAGGCTTGAACGGGTTGCTGATATGATAGTCAATGGCGTAGCCGAGAATATCGACGTACTCATCATGAGGCTTGGCAGGGAAGCCGCATATTTCATCCTCGAAAGCCTCGTTCCATGCGCCGTCAACGAGTATGACACGACCGCTCTCAACGGTTGGCGAGGCGGCATAGAGGCGTGTTTCCTTGCTGTCCTTTGGGCTGGGTGTGTTTACCACGTTCAGCCCCGATGTCTCTTTCAGTTGGTCTATGACAGAGATACCGTTGGCCTTGGGTTCTATGCGGACGGTGGAGCGTCGGCTGTAGCCGTGCGCCTCGACGTACTGCGGAATGAAGCGGAGCAGATCGGGGAACTTCATCTGCACCTTGTGGGCGTGAGTGATATATAGGTCGCCTCCAATCTTGCAGGTCGCAATGATACCCGACGGGTCGTTGCTGGTCTTGTCGGTGTAGGCGGTGTCGAGGAAGAAAACAATAGGCTCGCCGTCATAGATGCGCTTGAAGTCGGCCACCTTGATATGCTGAAACCACTCGCGCTTGATGATGTTACCGCCAGCAATGGTAGGCCGCTGCTGATAGAGTGCCGCGAATGTACGGGGGCTTCGCTGCTCAACGTCTTTCAGACGCTCCAGCGAGTGCCTGTCCTCCCAAAGTGCCTCTCCGAGTTGTCGGGGGTCTTCGGGGTTGTTCATATCCTCGCGTATGGCTGGTATGCTTACCACCGTCCACTTTTCGGGTTCCCGTTCCAACAGACGGCCAGCAAGGTCATCCTCATGCCAGCGCGTCATAATGAGTATCTGTTTCGAGTTGTTGTGCAGACGGGTAAGGAACACGTCCGTGTACCAATCCCAAATGCGGTTGCGGTACGTTTCGGAGCCAGCCTCCAGCGCGTCCTTTACAGGGTCGTCGATGATACCCAAGTCAACAGGTGTACCCGTGAGCGAGCCACCCACACCGACGGCCTTGTAGAAACCGCCGTAGCCTACCGTCTCGAATTGGTCAACATTACGGAGCCAGCCGCGCTGTGTGTCCGTCTTGACGCGCATGTTGTTGAGGTAGGTCTGAGGGAACACGTCGCTGTACTCGCTGCTGTCAATGGTGCGCTGTATGGCACGGCTGAACTGCTGTGCGAGGTCTGCGCTGTACGAGGAGCCGACAATCTTCAACAGGGGGTTGACACCCAAAGCCCAGGCAGGGAACTTACGGCTGACAATCTCACTCTTACCGTGCTGCGGAGGTACAAAGAGCATGAGGCGGTCACTCCCCAGCGTACCCTCCAGCAACTGCTGGCACTTCTCGGCAATGAGTGTATGAAACCACTGACGGTCGTATGAGGGCGTGGTGTAGTCGAGAAACACAGGAAAGCGCATACGTGCGTCTCTCTTGTGCAACTCCCGTTCAAGTTCCAATAGTCTCATAGCCGTGCTGTAGTCCATATGCTTGTTAATGACTTCTACTTGCCTTTATGCGCTCAATCTCAGCCTGTATCTCCTCCTCGGACATCTTTTCCGCAGGAATGAGAGGTGTGCCGTCCTTGCCCGTTACCTCTGTCTTGGTAGCGGCATAGAGTCCGAGCAGTTTACGACGTTCCGACAACTGCTGGCGTATCTCCGCAATGTATGCAGGGTTGCCGAGTCCTATCACGTTCTCGGTCTTATTCTCACGCTTGACGGTGGCAATCTCGGTAGCCTCGCCTACGGGCTGGCCGTTCTCGTCGGTCTGAGGCACGGGGACACCGACGCGCTTGTTGTACTCACGCACCCAGTCCTCCTTGCTCTTATCCCATTGCTCCCATAGTTCGCACACCGCATCGTCGATACGCTCCAACTCCAGCTGTAGCCGCTGGTCAACATCGTTGATACGAGCCGCCCTCCATTCGTCAAGCAGTTCGTTGATGTCATTCCACACGGTACGGGTAGAGCAGGTGGTATTGAGGCGAGTGCGCACCTCCTCGGCTATCTTCGCTATGCTCCAGCCGCGCTTGTAGAGCGGAGCGATAATCTCCTTGCGCCCCTCCTTTAGGTGGTTGCGCCGTTGTGTATTCCGTTTTTTGTTCATATAGTCCTGTTATGGTTGTAAGTGTAGATGATATTTCCGTTCGCGTCCTTACCCGACGGGTGCATTACGCCCTCGAACATCTTGTAAGGCGACTGCCCAGCCTGTGGGTTGTTCCATAGCCAGCGCATGTACTCGGCCATGCTCATAGCGTAGAACTGCGCACACTTCTCGCTGCTGTTGGCGTTGAAGCCCGAAGCCCTGCCCCAATCGTACTGATGCAGACTCTCGATGTCGGGCTTGATTTCATCCCAAGTCACCTGTCCGTTTTTCTTGCAGAGTTGCAGAGCCTCACAGAACTGACCGCGAGAGTAGTTCCAAGTTGGAGGGAGGCCGCAGCACGATCCGTTGTGACATAACTCCTTGAAATGAGCGTCGGACACATAGAAGCGCATACCCACCTCGTCACACACCTGTTTCATGTTCTCGATGAAAGGACGCTTGACTTTCCTGTTCAGTCGGAGGTAGCCCTGTGCCACGCTGTATTTCTTGTAGAACGCCATGAGGTCGAAGCCGCAGAGTTCAGAGAGGGTAGGCATGTACTCCTTTAGTGTCTGACTGCGCTGTTCTACGCAGAAGAACTCCGTAGAGAGGGCTGTTGCCCCTCGCTGGCTGGCCTCGCGTATCAGGTCGAGGTAGGTAGGAGTTGAAACGCCTATGATGAACGGACGCAATCGCAGGGTAGCCCCTCCAGCGTCGGCCTCGGCAATGCGTCTGATAGCCTCCAGCCTCTCCATTGGCGACGGCACACCCTTTTCAATGATACGGGCTTTCTCCTCGTCGAGCGTGATAATGGAGAATTTGAAATTCCAATTGTGCTGGCCGCGCACAAGTTCCATGTACCGCTCGTCTTTAGTCCACCACGTTGCTTTCGTTGAGAAGCAGAGAGGGTAGTCTATCTCCTTGAAGAAACGGAGCAGTTCGAGAGACTTGCCGTACTTACGCTCGAAGCCGTCGAATTGGTCAGAGAGACCGCCCCATTGCATGACGCGACGCTGCTTGATGTACTCGGCAAACTGCCCAGCGTACTTGTCGGGTTCGAGGAACATCTTCTTGATGCGCTCCACATTGACGGGGTTCACCTCCTTGGCGAGGTAGTGTTCCTTGGCACCACCGATGCCGCGCTGGTACTGACTGAAACAATACATACAGCCGAAAGCGCAGTTGCTATAGGTGTCAAAGGTCATAGGCATGGAGCAGTCGGCTATCTCCGCGCTCCACCTTGGGGATTGATAGTATGCCATAATTACTTGTCTTGTTTGATTGTTAGTTCCATTTCGTAGTCCTCACCTTTCACGTCCACGATACGCGCTCCGATATGAAGCCAGTATTTTTGCGCCTCTTCAACGATTGGGGTGCGGAATGTGAGTTTATACAGGCCAGCGGCTTTCATGCGCGAGAGCAAGCGGAAAAGCACCTCTCGGCCAATTCCTCGGCCTTGGTACTGACTGCGGACGGCTATCTCAATGAGGCGCACATGGTCTCGCGCTCGCATCGCGAAGTAGAGAGCCTGGTCGCTGTAGAGTTCAGCCCACACCTTGTCGGGGGTGCGGAACATAGCCGTGCGGAAGTAGTTGTAAGCGGCCTTGCTCACAGGGGAGTTGCAGCCGTAGCAGATTTCCTTGGCTACCTTGATGTCAAAGGCTCTCCACATAGTTGTTCAATGGCGTTTATTACTTGGTTCAGTTCCTCCTCGACGGTCACGGTGGCCGTATTGATTTGCAGCACCTTGACCCCGATAGACTGCCACTTCTGCGCTGCTACCATGGCCTGTTTCTGCTTGCGCACGATAGTAGGCCAGTTGCGCTTGCCCGTCCCGTACTTCCCATTGCTTCTACCAACGATACGGTTGTATATGGTCGTTACGTCCGAATACAGGGACACGATTAGGTGGCGGTCGGCCTTGAACATGGCATTTGTGAGGTTCAGCCCGAATGTGTTCATGAATGACCCCTCGCAGATCATCACGTCGGCATGAGCCAAGCCCTCCTCAACTACCGCCGCCAGCATAGAGGTACAAGAACTGCCCTTGTCGTTGGTTATCCTATCAACACCGCCGTAACGGGTCACTCCGTACTTACCAGCGAGGCATATACTACCCTCGACGCAGTAGGTCACGTCGTTGGTTATCCTATCAACACCGCCGTAACGGTCTATGATAGCCCAAGCAAGGGCAGATTTTCCCACCGCGTTAGTTCCTGTTATGAACACGCAGGTCTTTGGTCGTTTCCCGTTCATTTCTTCATTGTGCAAGTTGATAGATGAGTGTTTCGTACTTGGTACCCTTGGCCTCCTCCAGCATCCGCTCCGTGTAGTAGCCATTCCAACGAGTACCCTTGTTGAACTTCTCGACCGCGCACAGACTCGTCTCGATTGCGAAAGCATTGTCTCCTGCGTCGATTTTCGCCCTGTTGAGGAAGTTATCAAGCACCGCCCGTTCGTTGCTCCTCGTTATCGAGATAGCCCCTTTCGTGTAGTTCTCGTCGGGTTCCCAGCCGTAGGCCACGTTATCCACCCATTGAGGTGAGAACACGTTGCAGTACACCTCGAGGAACAGGTAGGTCGCATAGCGTCCGAAGAAATACCACTCCTTGACTACGTTGTATGCCTCCTGTGTGGTCTTGACGGTCAGCAGCCGCTCGTACTTGTCACGGGTCAGTTCCTGCAGGAGTCGCGGATATGCACCATTGCAGCGGACATAGCGACGGTCGGTGCGGAAGTGCAGACGCTTCATGTCGCGCTCCCCGTCTATCAGCATGGCCAGCGCACTTGGTATGTGGTAGGTCATAGTGTAGAAGTAGATGAGCCTAAATGCGTCCCAGCCCGAAAGCGCAAAGTGACGGCAGAGCGAGGCTATCATGCGTTCCTCTACCCCTGCGTCACCTTGTCTGTGGTATGCTATGTATTCGTCGTAGGTCATTACTCACTCTCATTGGTTTGCTCCTCGGCTGGCTGCTCCTCGTCGGGGAATAGTTCCTTGATGCTGTACACGACTTTCTCAATCTTGGGAAGCCCCAGCAGTTGGGCTATCTCGTCGGCTCTGTCCTTGGGATAGACGAGTATGACGCGCTCCATGGCCGTGGCGTTATCGCCCTCAATCTTTGGCAGGTCGTCGGGGTTGATGTCAGCACCTTGCAGTTCGGGAGGCAGGTTGCTACCGTCAAACGGCTGTTCCCCTGCATTCTCTGCCGCTGCAAGACTGCCAGCGTTAGAGCCGCCTCCGCTACTGCCCTGTGGTGGTTCGGGTTGCCATACGTCCAAGCCCCAATTTACGAGGTCGTTGTTGTCCCACTCGTTAGCCAACTTGTCGTAGTCCCATTCACCGAATGAGGCGTTATCGGCAATGATGAACTCCTTTTTCTCGGCCTCTGACAGGGAGGAAGCCTTGACTACCTCGACGGTCGGCTTTTCGAGCCACTTCTGCCACTCGCCCAGCAACTTTTCCTGCTCGGCTTTCTTCATGCGCTGGAAGTTCTTTGTCTTGGCGAGCGTCTCGGCTATATCGTCGAGGGTCATGTGGCTAATGACACTGAAAGCCCGTAAGCGCATGTTGCCTCCGAGGGCTGTCATCTTCTCGTCAACTACGACGGGTCTAATCTCAATCATCTTGGGGAACGCCAGCAGACGCTCCACCAAAAGCCGCAGTTTGCGGTCTGTGATAGTACGCGGATTGGCCGCATTTACTTTCAACTGCGAAAGCAGCACCTTTTCTGTTTTCATTGTGTAACTATTTGTTTGTTAGTGAATTGAATGTAATTACTCCCAAGCCTTGTCTGCCTGGTACTCTCCGAAAAGACCCCAGCGGCACATTGAGGCGTAGATGGGCTTGTCGAGTCCGTATGCCTTGCGGAGTTCTACGGGGTCTATATCCCAATTGCCCTCTACGAACACGTTGCCCACAGCGTCGGTAATGAGTACGTCAACCTGTTTCTTGCCGATGCAGCAAGCCAGAGAAACGTACACGTCGCATTGGTTCGCCATAGCGTAGTTCTTTGCGAGGCGACGGGCTGCGAGATTGAGCGTCAGGTCGGCCTTGGAAGCGTCTTTCGTCCAAGGACAGCCACCGCCTATCTTGCAGTTGCCACCGTAGAAGTCAACCGCGAGTTTGCGACCTGTTGTACCGCAGTCGGCTATGCTGGAGTGCTGAACGTAGCGGCCTGTTCCGTTGACGATGAGCTGATAGCCGTGAAGCCCACGCAGTTTTGACTTGATGAACTTCTTGACCTTGCGAATTGGGGTGTCGGGAAGCAGGGGAATGGCTACAATGACCTTGCGGACGCGGTTGTTGTCCGTGACGATCTGCGTCTTGATGTCGAGTCCACCGATACCGCTGTCAAAGAGAGCCTTGCAGAGCCGCTTCGCCAGCGTGTGGTCGTAGGGCATTCCGCAGGTCTGCTTGTCGTAGGAGGCCATACCGAAGAAAATGCCTTGGTCGCCCCAGCCGTGATTGTCAACACCCTGTGCGATGTCAGAGGACTGTTGCCGTATGAGTACGGACACGTCCAACAGGTCGCCGCAGATAGTATTCTCATGTCCCCACTTCGCCATGTACTCACGCGTATAGCCGATGTCATTCACGGCCTCGCGGACGTAGTCTGCAATCTGCTCGTCAGAGAAACTTGCCTTGCTGCTGACCTCGCCTCCGAGCGTCACTTTGAAGTTCTTGATTTGTACCTCCACCGCATAGCGCGTGTCGGGGTCTCGCTCGATGTAACGGTCAAGCAGGTACTGACTGATGTAGTCTGCTATCTTGTCGGGGTGTCCCAGCGAAACAAATTCTGAAAATCTAATCATGGTTCAAACAGAAATGATAATTATACATGTTTTGCTTGCAAAATTACACAAAATGCTTATAATATAATCACTTTTCAGCTAAAATCTGCACATTTTGGGTACAAAAAGCCCCCGAAATAGCATTTTTTAGCAAAAGAATGGTCTTTCCCGTGATAAGATTGTCGGGTGTTGTGCGGAATACGCGCCATCCGAGGAGGGTTGCCGTGTTGTACTTCTCGATGTCCCCAAGGAAGCCCTCGGGTCTGATGTGTCGGCCTCCCGTCCAAACACCGCCCTCGACCTCGACGGCAATCTTGTAACGGGGCAGGGCATAGTCGAAACGCCACTTGCGCGGCTGGTAGAAACGATGCTCCTTGATGCACTCTACATGGAGTTCCGAATGGCATAACCGCGTGAACATATCAGACTCCGTCTGTGGCGGCTGGTGTATAGTTATTTTTCCCGATTTTTGGCGAGAGCGCGTTTTCTTCGCTCCGCTGGTAAGTTCCTTGCTCATGTGTAATTTCGTTGTTTCTCGTTGTTTTCTATTGTTCTACACGGCTCGTCGGGGCAGGTGTTGGCCTTACCCCGACAAGTTGATGTGTAGAGCGTGAATGTCTCGCGTCAGAACGGCAGATCGTCACCGTCAGCGTCTATCTGCTCAAAGGGAGCCTCGCCGCCTACGTTCATGGTGGCCTGTGGCTTGGGCTGGATAGGTCGCAGGTTGCCGAGAATTGGGGTTGCTCGCTGCTGCTCGTCGGTCATGGCCTCGCGCACCTCCTTTGGCAAGTCGCCCTTAATCATGTGGGTGTCCTTGTATTGGGGGTTCTCTAACTCGATGGCCGTCATGTTGAGGTAGC
>Ga0326512_10000170_pt1 | contig 55662 bp, 76 predicted proteins | sample 1_2617_0518_D_FD_203652 | JGI IMG/M metagenome (GOLD analysis project Ga0326512, IMG submission 203652) | Bovine rumen microbial communities from UC Davis, California, United States - 1_2617_0518 | ecosystem: Host-associated > Mammals > Digestive system > Stomach > Rumen | place: USA...
CTTTCATTTTTCTCCGGGGGAGATTTTTTGTTGGTGGTATTTTGGAGGGCCTGCGGTTCTCTCCTGTCTGACGCATGTGATTTTCTCCTTTCACACTACTCGCCATAGGTACTTTGCTCATTTGAACCTCCGTGGACTGCTTTGCTCTGACTCCGCGGGCCTTCCAAAGTATCACCAAACCATATCAAAACTATATTCAAGTCAACAAGAAGGGAGGCAGTAGAGTGCCCAGAGGCAGAAAAAGTAAAAGTGAAGAACCAATAAATCGATCTCATCCTGTTATATCCGTTGAAGCAAGAGAGAATCAGTTAATTGCTTTGGCCGTTGATCTCGCCGAAAAGCAGCTTTTAGAGGGCACTGCATCCTCTCAGGTCATTACCCACTATCTGAAACTTGGTTCTATGCGTGAGAGACTCGAACGCGAGAAGCTGGAGAAGGAGAATGCTCTTCTTCGAGCCAAGACGGAGGCAATTCAGTCCAACCAGCAGAACGAAGAGTTGTATGCAGCGGCTATTGACGCAATGCGTCTCTATAGTGGAAATCGAGGCGAAGAATGATTAGGACATATTCTGAATTGATTCGAATCCCAACGTTCGAAGAGCGCTTTCGATATTTGAAACTTGATGGAATTGTCGGAGCAGACACCTTTGGGTTCGATCGGGTCTTCAACCAGAGATTCTATACATCGAGAGAATGGAAGTTAGTTCGAGATCGAGTCATTGTTCGAGACATGGGCTGTGATCTTGCTTGCAAAGATCACACAATATTCGGCAAAATTTACATACACCATATGAATCCAATTTCTCTTGATGACATTCGTGATGCGACTCCGTATCTTACAAATCTTGAGTACCTGGTTTGTGTTTCATTCGATGTTCATAACGCAATTCATTACGGAGATGAGTCTCATCTTCCGAAGGGTCCTATAGAACGAGTTCTTCACGATACATGCCCGTGGAAGCATTAAAGCGGTTCGCGAAAAATACAAGCCCTTTTATGAGAGAGAAGGATAAAAAGTGCGCATGCACTTTAACTTTTTAATGGAGGTGATGACACTTTGGATAGCATACTTATTAGTATAAAAAAGCTTCTTGGAATCGGAGAAGATTACACGCACTTTGATACAGACATTATTATCCATATTAACTCTGCCTTTTCAGTTTTGACGCAACTAGGTGTCGGACCGGAAGGCGGTTTTTTTATTTCGGATGATTCCGCTGTGTGGAGCGACTATCTTAATGATGAAACAAAACTTGAGATGGTAAAATCCTACATCTACGTTAAGGTAAAAATGGTGTTCGATCCTCCAATGAGTTCTTCAACAATGGAAGCGATGAAACGGTACATTGATGAGTTTGAATGGCGTCTGAACGTGGCAGTTGATCCGGGGGAAGCAAATAATGAATCGTGAATTGTATCATCATGGTATTCTCGGCCAGAAATGGGGAGTAAAGAACGGTCCTCCTTATCCTCTTGGTGGCGGGGATTATACCAAATCTGAGAAACGGGCTATATACAAGAAGCGTAAGGCGAGAAACAGTATTTACAACAAGAAACACTTTGATGAGGTACTGCGCGCTGATAAAGTTAAACTTAGCACTCTTTCTTATGACCCAAACCGCACAAAAAATGCTGACATGTTCTACGCCACTCATGACATATTTGATAAGCATCAGTACAATGCGCTGTTCAATCGACCAATACCTAAGCCGATATATGACGAAAAGGGAAATGAGATTGGAACTGGGCAATTTTTAAAATACAGAATTGACAATTCCATTTCCCATAATATGAAAGTCGCAAGCGAAGACTCCGGAGCAGAAGCATTTCGTCAATTGTATAAACGCGATAGGGATTTTTACAATTTTGTTAACGATTCTGATCGTATGCAGAGTTATTTTGTTTCTGATAAATACAAGTTCAAAGGATATCGTCAATCTCGTGACATTCTGAATAAAATGAAGGAAGACAACTATAAACCGTCTTCCGAAGATTTGCAAACTGTTTATAGAATGTTTAATTATGTAATACCCTATGACGGCGAAGGAAATGCTCGAAAAGGAAACGATGTAGCAAAACAGCGAGCAAAATTCTTTAATGAATTAAAGAGATCCGGTTACGGGGCTGTTCTTGATACAAATGACGCTATATATGGTGGTTTTAAGGCGAAATCTCCGATTATTGTCTTTGATATGGAACAGGTTATTCCGGATTCGATTTATCAAACAAAGATGAGTGACAAAAGAGTTTCCGAACTTATGTTGGTTGGGCGAAAAGTATTGAACCTTTAAACTACGGGCAGTAATTTCATGGGTTTGTTCATATAAGACGTCCAATAGTTAAAGGAGTTTATACATCATGGACTATTGTTTATATCATCACGGTATTCTCGGCCAGAAATGGGGCGTTCGCCGATTCCAAAACAAGGACGGTACAAGAACTAACGCCGGAAAAACCAGGTATCGTTCCGGTTCGGTTTATGGAGAGGCCGGACCTCTGACATATAAAAAGATTGTTGACAGCACAAAACAGACTGTAGAATCTGTTAGTAATCTTAATAAACAAACGACCCCAGACAGACCAAATCGAGATCTATCTGAAATGAGTAATAAAGAGCTTCAAGATTATATAACGAGGAAGTCTTTAGAAAAGAAGTATAACGAATTGGCCAATAGCGAGTCGACAAAAACAGGACGAGAAAAGATGAATGAGTGGCTTTCTACGACAAGTAGTATTCTTGGTGTGGCTTCGGCTGCTCTTGGAATTGCGGTTGCAGTGCATGAATTGAAAAAGTGATATGATGAGAAATAGTAACTACGAATTAAGACATCATGGTATTCTCGGTCAGAAATGGGGCGTCAGAAATGGACCGCCATACCCACTTAGCTCTTCGAAAAAACAAAAAATTAGATCTTCAAACGGAAATATTGCAAAAAGATCCAGTAACGAGATTTCGAATAAGGCTAAAGGTAAAAGATTAGTAGATTCGTTTATGGCAGTAAATGGAAATAAGTCTGCTGGAGAAGCTGAGGAAGAGCTTGTTGCATATTTGGCAATGGCTGCGGTTTATTTGGCAACTTTTGGGATTTTGCGGTATAGTGCTAAAAAGAAAGAAAAAAAAGAGCGCGCTGATTTTATTGACGAACTTAATCAGCGTCGAGGTAATAGCGCTTTTTCTTCTTTGAAAGATGTTCCAAAACTTGAAAACGCTGAACCTCCTTCCGATAATATGAAGGTCACAAATCCCGATTTTCCGGCGCAAGGGACAACTGTTAATTGCACTTTTTGCACATCCGCTATGGCTATGAGGGAAAAAGGTTACAATGTAAAGGCAGCGAAATGCGATCACGCATGGTATTCCGATGATTTATTCAGCAAGTGCTTCAATTCCCCAACTGTTAAAATGGACAAAAAGCAGAATGCCAAACAAATGCTTGATACGCTTTCTAGTCTTGGAGACGGAGCCTATGGAAATTTGTCAGTTTCTTGGAAACTTGGAGGCGGTCATTCAATCTTTTTCAAGAATGAGAATGGAAAGACAAGAATTTATGATGGCCAAAACGGTCAAGAGTATGATGTGACATATCCGAAGACTTCTGCTTTCATGAATGCGATTAACTTAAAAAATGTTCAGTACAACCGGCTTGACAATTGCAATCCAACCGAGTATGTTCTTGGCGTAATAGATAAGGTGTAAAGGAGGAAAAAGATGTGACCGCTAAAATGGCCGCCAATTTGTTTGCTAAGAAATTTCATGACAGAATGGTTTTGGGTTATTGGGAAGATCAAAAAGGAATCATTCTCCAGGTTTCTCCTTCACTGCCCGGAAGAGCCGAAGAGCCTTGCCAGTTTTTAGTAACCGATGATGGCCTTATTTATCCGACAAATCCGGTTGTAAATCCGAGTATAATGCGAACAAAAATGAAGATATTTACAGGACTCGGATTTACAATCAAAGAATGAAGGTGAAACTATGAATGAATTAGCGCATCATGGCATTCTTGGTATGAAGTGGGGTGTTCGTCGATATCAAAACTTCGATGGATCTTATACCAAAAAAGGCTTAGAACGTTATAGAAAAGCTGAAACAGAATATTATAAAGCAAAAGAGGCATTTAAAAATGGTACCGGACAGAAACAGTCAGTCCGAGCAGCAAAGAAGGAACTTAATAAAGCCTATGATCAATTAGCATTAGATAAAAAAGCAGATCAAGGAAAAAAACTATACCAGCAAGGAAAAACAATTAGTAGCAATAATTCCAAAATGTATACCGCAGCAAAGATTGCTACCGGAACTGCCGCTGTTTCAACAATTTTGGCAAGGAATGGCGACTATGAACTGGCGGCGTTAGCAACTCAAGTTGGAATGGGCATTTCGGCAGCGAATGTTATTCTTGGAATTAAAACCGAAAGCGATAATAGAAAGCTTCGGGCTTACTATGCTCATGGTCGATAAATAATAAAAGGAGTAACTAATGTCCCTCTCGAACACGGCTGTACCTAGATACTACGGCCTGTTTCGAGAGGCCGTAATCCGCGGAGAAATTCCTATATGCCGCGAAATCGAAATGGAGATGCGACGGATCGATGATCTGATTGCAAACCCTGGCGTTTACTACGACGATGAATCGGTTGAAGGATGGATCGCATATTGCGAGAATGAGCTCACGCTTACCGATGGCAGCGATCTCCAGCTTCTTGACACATTCAAACTCTGGGGCGAGCAGCTCTTTGGTTGGTTTTACTATGTCGAACGAAGTGTGTATGAACCAAATTCAGATGGCTATGGCGGCCATTACGTTACAAAGCGCATTAAGAGGCGGTTAATCAATAAACAGTATCTCATCATTCCAAGAGGCGCTGCTAAAACGATGTATGACTATTGTATTCAGGGTTATTACCTTAATGTCGATACATCTACGACCCACCAAATAACTACGGCGCCAACAATGAAGCAAGCCGATGAGGTTGTCAGCCCTTTTCGAACAGCTATTACGCGTGCACGAGGTCCCCTTTTCAAATTTCTTACAGAAGGTTCTTTGCAAAATACGACCGGTTCAAAAGCAAATCGGGTGAAACTCGCATCTACCAAAAAGGGCATTGAGAACTTTATTACGGGTTCCATGCTCGAAATACGGCCTATGTCGATCAACAAACTTCAGGGTTTAAGATGCAAGATCGCAACTGTTGACGAGTGGCTTTCTGGAGATATTCGCGAAGATGTAATTGGCGCAATCGAGCAGGGAGCCTCCAAAATTGACGACTATCTGATCGTTGCCACAAGCTCCGAGGGTACTGTTCGAAACGGTGCTGGTGACACAATCAAAATGGAACTGATGAGTATTCTTAAGGGTGACTACATCAATCCCCATGTGTCGATCTGGTGGTACAAACTCGATTCGATCGATGAGGTTGGAAAACCAGAAATGTGGTTAAAGGCCAATCCGAATCTCGGAAAGACCGTCACATACGAGACATATCAGCTCGATGTTGAGAGAGCTGAAAAAGCTCCAGCTGCACGTAACGATATTTTAGCAAAGCGGTTTAATCTTCCGATGGAAGGCTATACATACTTCTTTCCGTATGAGGAAACTCTTTGCCATCGCAAACGTGACTATTGGAACATGCCATGTGCACTCGGTGCAGACCTTTCTCAAGGCGACGACTTTTGTTCGTTCGCCTTTTTCTTTCCGCTTCGTAATGGAAAATTTGGTATCAAGACCAGAAACTATATTTCGTCTTTTAAGCTTACAAAACTTCATATGGCGATGCGAACGAAGTATGACGAATTCCTTGCCGAAGGCAGCTTGATTGTGATGGAAGGTAGTGTTCTTGATACAATGCTTGTTTATGAAGATCTCGATAATCATATCGCCGAATGCGGATATGACGTTCGCTGCTTCGGTTATGACCCGTATAATGCTAAGGAGTTTGTCGAGCGATGGGCAACTGAAAATGGTCCTTTCGGTATTGAAAAAGTGATCCAGGGCGCAAGAACAGAGTCGGTTCCGCTTGGCGAGCTAAAGAACTTATCTGAGACACGGTCGCTTCTGTTCGATGAAGAAATCATGAGCTTTGCTATGGGCAACTGTATTACGCTTGAAGACACGAACGGTAATCGAAAACTCTGGAAAAAGCGTTATGACGACAAAATTGACCCTGTTGCGGCGACAATGGATGCGTATATTGCATACAAGCTTAATCGGGAGGCATTTGAATAACATATTTTATAGGGGTTGAATCATATGGATAACTATTTGTATCATCATGGCATTTTGGGTCAGAAATGGGGAGTTCGTCGATACCAGAATGAAGATGGTTCGCTTACGGCTGCCGGAAAGAAACGGATTCAGCAAGACGGAAAGGGGTTTATAGCAAGAAAAAAAATACGTACAGAAGGTAGAATTCATGAACTTGATGACCAACTTGAAAATGCAAGAGATTTAATAAAGAAACCAAGTTTGAAGAAGATCGCGGATGCTTATGATCGTTTTTACGAAACAGGAGCCAGAAATAACTCTTTTACCGAAAAAAGACTTGCGGCTGCTTCGAGAACGAAGTTTGGTCAGAGGTATCATGAGACAGCGGCTCAGAACTATCAATATGCTGCGAATTATTGGAAAGGTCGTCAAAAAGCCGATGTGGGAGAACGTATCGTAAGATCTATACTTGGCGATCCTAAGGTTATGAATGTTCCATATCAAAGAATGAGTGGAAGAAAGACTACTGTCGGTCGTGAAGTTGCAAATAGAGTCTTGACATTTGGCTTGGGCGGACTCGCAGCAGATGCTATTTATTTGGCCAAGAATAAAAAGAAATGATCTTTTTGTTCATTTAAGGAAGTGATGAATTCAAAATGGCAGACTCTTTGGGTTCCAGGCTGAAAAGGGCTTGGAACGTTTTTCTTAATAGGGATCCGACTCCATACTATACGGCTTCTTATGGCGGATACTCTTTTAGGCCTGATCGTCCCCGATTATCCAGAGGCAGTGAGCGTTCGATTGTAACTTCCGTTTTCAATAAAATCGCGATGGATGCAGCTTCAATCGACATTCGGCACGTCAGACTGGACGATGAGGAACGGTACCTTGAAACCATCGATTCCCCTTTGAACGAATGCTTTTCCGTTGAAGCAAACATCGACCAAACCGGACGAGCCTTTGTACAAGATGCCGTCATGTCAATGCTCGATGAAGGTTGTGTTGCTCTTCTTCCGATCGAAACGGATCGAAATCCTAAAGATGGTTCTTTCAACGTTTATGACATGAGGACCGCTAAGGTTGTCGCATGGATGCCCCAGCATGTTCGGGTTCAAGCGTACAACGAAAAGACTGGAAATCGAGAAGAAGTCGTCGTTCCAAAACGGAATGTTGCAATAATTGAAAACCCCCTCTACTCTGTGATGAATGAACCGAACTCGACAATGCAACGTCTTATTCGAAAGCTTGTGCTTCTTGATGCTGTTGACGAGCAGAATGGTTCGGGAAAGCTCGATCTTATCATCCAGCTTCCGTACATTATTAAGACTGAAGCTCGTCGGCAACAGGCCGAAAATCGTCGCAAAGACATTGAACAGCAGTTGGCTGGATCGAAATACGGAATTGCTTACACCGATGGTACGGAGCGAATTACACAGCTGAACCGACCGATTGAAAACAATCTGTTCGCTCAGATTGAGTATCTTACAAATCTTCTCTACAGCCAGCTTGGAATCACTCAGGGAGTTTTAGACGGGTCTGCGGACGAAAAGACAATGCTTAACTACTATAGTCGCACAATCGAACCGATTCTCGCGGCAATAACGGACGAAGTTAAGCGAAAGTTTCTATCAAAAACTGCTCGCACTCAGGGGCAGTCGATTGAATTCTTCCGCGACACATTTAAGCTTGTTCCGATTTCTCAAATTGCCGATATTGCGGATCCTCTTAGCCGTAATACGATTGTCACGCCTAACGAAATGAGACAGAAGCTTGGCATGAAGCCTTCTAACGATCCTGCAGCAGATGAGCTTGGAAATCGTAATATGCCAGCGCCCGAGGGCGAAGCCGGAATTCAAAATGGCGGTGATTCTTCTGACTATGACACAATTCTCGAAGACGTTCTGAATTCTCTCGAAGGAGAGGTTGATAATATTATTGCTGGTGTTGGAGGCGAAGAAGGCGCATCTGAGGAGGAAGAGGAATGATTTACGAGCATGAGAAATCAGAGCTCTTTCATTATGCTTCCCCTTATTACGATCCTGAAAAAGCTCACGAATACTACATGAAGCATCGTAAGCTGAAGGGCCGTCGATCAACCGCTGTGCTGACTGATGAAGGCAAAGAAATCTGGGAATACACTAAAGCCAACATCAAAGAGGAAAAAGATGCTAAGGTTGAGGAAGCAAAAAACGAGCAGGCTCAAAAAATTGAATCGGCTCGTGAAACTGCGTCTGCTACTCGCGAAAGTATATCTAAGAAATTAAAAGAACTTAATGAGAAGCTTACTGCAAACGCCAAAGCCAAAAAAGAAGCTGCTGCGAATGCTGAAAAATCTAAAAATGAAAAGATTTCAAAAGAGAATGAACGTAAGCTTCAAGAAATTTCGAGAAGTCAGCAGGCTAAGATTGAGCGTCTTCAAGCGCAGAAACCTCCAGAAGGAGCATCCGATTACGAAAAACAGAAGTTCCGTGAGAAACGAGATCAAGAGATTGCACGAATTCAAGGAGAGGCTGCTTCGGATCGAGACAAAGCAACTGCCGCTTCTAAAAAGGCACGTGAAACTGCCGCGACGGACGTAAAAGCGAATCTTGAAAAAATTGATGCCGATACAAAGAAAGAACGGGAATCAAATTCGGAAAGTGCTTCGCAGCAACGTACGGAATGCGCAAATCAGTTGAAATCTGCCATTTCAGCAGCGAGAGAAGCTTATAAAGCCGCCAAACAAGGTATTGACGCCAATTATGAGGAGATTTACCAACAGGAGTATGACAAGATTGCCGCTTCTTATACGAAGCCTAAAAAAGGAAAATCTTCTGGTAAGTCTTCTAAAAAGTAAATCTTTTAATTCCTAAAAGGAAGTGAGAATTCAAAATGACCTATGATTTTGCGGGTTGGGCCACCCGAAATGACCTAAAGTGTTCTGATGGTAGAACGATCCGTAAAAATGCATTCAAGGACAATGACGGAAAGAAGGTTCCACTGGTTTGGAATCACCAGCACAACGATCCGATGAATGTTCTCGGGCATGCGCTGCTTCAGAATCGTGACGAAGGTGTTTATGCCTATTGCACATTCAATGACACAGAATCGGGTCAGGCCGCTAAAACAATTGTGGAGCATGGCGATGTTGAATCTCTGTCTATCTATGCGAATCAGCTGCGTCAGAATGGTGGAGATGTTATTCATGGACTCATCCGAGAGGTAAGTCTTGTGCTGGCCGGTGCCAATCCTGGTGCATATATTGAGTCGGTGCTTCGCCATGGTGAGTCTTCCGATGAAGAGGGAATTATTTATTCCGGAGAAAGATTGTCCGAAATGCACTTTGAGCATGCCGATGAGCCGAAAAATGAAGGAGGAAGCGATAAAATGGCAGAAGAAAAGAAGGAACAGGAAACTAAGCCGGAGTCCGAAGAGACTGTTAAAGACGTGTTTGACACTCTCACTGACAAACAGAAGACCGTTGTTTATGCGATGATTGGACAGGCTATTGAGGATGCCCAGAATAAAGACAATGAGGAGGAAGATGAAGACAATATGAAGCATAATGTGTTCGAAAGCGATATCCGAGATGAAAACGTTCTTTGCCATGCCGACCAGGAGGAAATCATTCGACTGGCTAAGAGCAATAATGTCGGTTCTCTGCAGACTGCTATTGGTATTTTTGCTGAAGAGAACGAGCTGCAGCATGATGCTACTGCCGGCGGGTTTGCCGCTAATGTGATCGATCAGCTCTTTCCCGAATACAAGGAGGTTCGCCCCGGTGCTCCCGAACTGATCACTGATGATCAGGGTTGGATCGACGTTGTCATGAGAAAGGTTCACAAGAGCCCGATCAGCCGCATCCGCACGACTCAGGTCGATATTCGCAACATCGATTCTCTTCGTGCGAAGGGCTATCAGAAGGGTAAGCAGAAGAGCCTTGCCGGCAATTTCTCTCTCGTCCGCAGAACGACCGATCCTCAGACCGTGTATGTGAAGAATGCGCTGCACCGTGATGACATTGTTGACATCACGGATTTTGATTATGTTCAGTATCTTTACAAGATTGACCGTATGCAGCTGAATGAAGAGCTTGCCACTGCGATCCTGTTTGGAGATGGCCGCGAGGAGGAAAGCGCGGATAAGATCGATCCTGAGCATATTCGTCCGATCTACGGCGATGACGCGCTTTATACCATTTACAAGGAGCTCGATGTTGAGAGTGCTCGTTCCGCAATTCAGGGCACCGATACTTCCGCTCACTTCGGCGATAACTACGTGTATGCCGAGGCGATGATTGAAGCAGTTCTTGATGCTCGTCGTGATTACCGCGGCACCGGTACTCCCGATCTCTTCTGCACGCAGGTTCTTCTGAATAAGATGCTGCTTGCCCGTGACTTCAACGGTCGTCGCATCTACAACACGAAGGCTGAGCTTGCGAGCGCTCTTAACGTTGGCAATATTTACACCGTCGATAAGATGGAAAACAAGACTCGTGAAAAGAAGGTTGGCAATGTCGTTCATACGATGAAGCCTCTCGCTCTGATCGGCAACCTCGGTGATTACTCCGTTGGCGCGACCAAGGGTGGCGAGATTACTCACTTTACCCAGTTCGACATCGACTTCAACCAGGAGAAGAGCCTGATTGAGACCCGTTGCTCCGGCGCTCTCACCCGTGTGTACTCGATGATTGCAATTGAAGAAGATGTGACGGAAAACCCTTGATGGGCTTGACCTGTTTGGAGTCGTAATTCAAAATGGCTAAGTTTTACGGGGAGATCGGGTTTGCCGATACTGTCGAAACCCGCCCCGGTGTGTGGGCGGAACAGATTACAAAGCGGCAGTATTACGGCGATCTGATTCGCAACACACGAAGCCTTGAGCAATCTTCGGATACAATTAACGACGGGATTCGCATTGCAAACGAGATTAGTATTCTTGCTGATCCTTATGCCAGAGAGCATTTTTATGCAATGCGTTATATAGATTTTCAGGGCGTTAAATGGAAAATTGAGCGCGTTGAAGTCCAGTATCCAAGATTGGTTCTTCAGATCGGAGGTGTCTACCATGGAAACTCCGACTCCGAGACGTGAAATTCAGAGAAGACTTGAATTGCACGATAAGTTGCTTACAATTCCGGGGGTTGCGAAGGTTTACTTCCAGCCTCCGGAAAACCTGAAAATGGTATATCCGGCAATTCGTTACGAAAAATCCGGCGGCCTTATTCTTCAGGCAAATGATCGAAATTACATCGGCCGTCAGCGATATCAGATTTTTGTTATCGATGCTGATCCAGATTCGTGTATTGCATCGGACATTCTGAAAACGTTTTCGCTATGCACGATCGATCGAACTTACCGTGCCGATAATCTGAATCATGACGTTTTGACTTTGTATTGGTAAATCTAAAATAGTTTGTGAGGTGTGTTTATGAGTAAACTTCAGTGGGACCAGGACTCCGAGCGTCTGTACGAAACTGGTGTAAGCCATGGTGTCCTCTATCCCAAGACTGGCCTTAATGGCGCATACGCAAACGGCGTTGCATGGAATGGTCTTACGAGTGTTAGCGAGAATCCTTCTGGCGGTGAGCCGAACCCGATTTATGCTGACAACATTAAGTACCTGAATCTTCGCTCTGTCGAGGAGTTTGGTGGCACGATTGAGGCGTACACGTATCCGGATGAGTTTGCTGTTTGCGATGGAACTGCCACCCTCGCCCCCGGTGTTTATGCCAGCCAGCAGACCAGAAAGCCTTTTGGTTTCTGCTATCGGACTCTTATTGGCAATGATGAGCAGGGCACCGATTATGGTTATAAGCTTCATATTGTTTATGGGGCGGAGACAAATCCGTCTCAGAGACAGTATCAGACCGTTAATGAGTCTCCTGAGGCAATGACTTTCTCTTGGGATTTTACGACTACTCCGATCCCGATGGAAAACTACAAACCCATTGCTTGTATTACAATCGACTCGACAAAGGCCAACCGGACAAAGCTTGATACCCTTGAAGGTAAGCTGTATGGCAGCGATAACAGCGATGCTTATCTTCCCCTTCCGGACGAGGTTATTTCGACTCTGTCCTAAATAGATAATTTCTTATTGAGCGGGTATTCAGTTCGGCTGACCCGCTCTTTTTTATGTGAAAGGAGAAAAGGTAATCAATGTACAAAAAGACAATTACTTATGAAGACTATAACGGAAATTCTCGTACCGAGGATTTCTATTTCAATATTACTTCTGCTGAGTTTCATAAGATGCAGCTTGAAACAGCTGGTGGTCTGAAGGAGAAGCTCGAGACGATAATGCAGAAGCAGAATGGCCATGATGTCGTAGAGGCAATTGACTATTTTATTCTTTCGTCTTATGGCGAAAAGACTCCGGATGGCAAGCGGTTTGTTAAGAGCACCGAGCTTTCTGATGCGTTTAAGCAGACAGATGCTTATAATCGGCTTTGGCTTGAACTTTGCTACAACGCCGAAGAAGCTTCTAATTTCATAAACGGCATTTTCCCGAAGGACATCGAGAAGGATATTGCTTTGGCAAAAGGGCCTGAAACCAAGTCGGTTCCTGCTTCGGTCCTTTCTGAATAATTATGTTGACTATTACTGTTCCTCCTGTTGAGCTTTGGAATGAAGAGACCGAATTATTTAGCACTCTGAAAGCTGAAACGATTCAGTTGGAACACTCCCTGATTTCCATTTCAAAATGGGAGTCAAAATGGAAAAAGCCGTTTTTGGATTCCGATAAAGATCGTTCTGCCGAACAAACGCTTGATTATATTCGTTGCATGACAGTAACGCCGCATGTAAATCCAACTGTATATTCTCGTCTTTCAAAGGACGATCTTAAAACCATACTAGATTATATTAACGATCCGATGACTGCCACCTGGTTTCAGAATGACAACAAACAGAAGGGAAAGAACAACAGCGAGAAAGTCACATCCGAGTTGATCTACTATTGGATGGTTACTCTTCAAATTCCTTTTGAGTGCCAAAAATGGCATTTGAATCGTTTGCTTACTTTGATCCAGGTATGCAACGTTAAGAACTCTAAACCGGAAAAGCTTTCTAAAAAGGAGTTTGCGTCGAAGCGAGCTGCGTTGAACGCCGCAAGGAGAAAACATTTAAGCAGCAGAGGTTGATGGAAGAAGGTGCCGCATGATTCAGTTTGTTCACCATGGTGATTTTTCTAAAACCACTAAATTTTTGAAGAGAGCGATGAAGCCCGATCTCCGATTTCTCAACCAATATGGCGAAGAAGGGGTTCGGGCTCTTTCTTCGGCGACCCCTACTGACAGCGGTAAGACGGCAAGTTCATGGTCATATCAGATTCGTAAGGATAATGGCAAAACCATTATTGAGTGGACAAATTCTAATGTTAATAAGGGTGTTAATGTTGCCATAATTCTTCAATATGGGCACGGAACAAGAAATGGCGGATGGGTCCAAGGAATTGACTACATTAACCCCGCTTTGCGCCCCGTTTTCGATAAAATTGCAGACAAAGCTTGGGAGGAGGTGATCGGTAAATGAGTACGACAATTGACGAACGCGTTGTTGAAATGCAGTTTAACAATAAGTCGTTCGAAAGAAACGTTTCTCAAACGATGTTGACTTTGGACAAGCTTAAGTCCATGTTGAATTTTGGTTCGGAAAAGAAATCCCTTTCCGAATTAGAAACTGCGAGTAAGAAGTTTAATTTGGATGGCATGATAAATGCCGCCCAAACGGTTGAAGTCAAGTTTTCTGCAATGAGTTTTGCAGCTATGGCTGCAATTCAAAATGTCGTTAACAAAGCAATGAATGCCGGAGAGCAAATAGTTAAATCGCTTACTATTGCTCCGGTTACTGACGGTTTTAATGAGTATGAGCTTAAAATGGGTTCGGTTCAGACTATTATGTCTGGCACTGGCGAAAGCCTCGATACCGTTATGGAAAAGCTCAATGAATTAAATGAGTATTCAGACAAAACTATTTACTCATTTTCCGATATGACAAGCAACATTGGCAAATTTACAAATGCCGGCGTTAAACTCGATGACGCTGTTGCTGCAATTAAAGGTGTTGCAAACGTCGCTGCTGTTTCTGGCGCTAACGCGAATGAAGCGTCCAGAGCGATGTATAACTTCTCTCAGGCTTTGTCGTCTGGTTATGTTAAGCTGATTGACTGGAAATCGATTGAAAACGCCAATATGGCGACTGTTGAATTCAAACAGCAGCTTATCGATACAGCTGTCGCTCTTGGAACGGTCGTAAAAGTTGGAGAAAAGTATCAAACAGTAACAACGGACAACAACGGAAAAGTTTCTGCTCTGTTTGATGCTACTTCAAATTTCAATGATGCTCTTTCTGCGCAATGGATGACAACTGATGTTTTGACTCAGACCTTGTCCGTTTATTCTAACGATATTCGCGACATGACTGATGCCGAGAAAAAAGCATATGAGGCTCAGTTGACTTCCCTTGGGTACACCAAGGAGCAGATTGAAAAGATCGAAGAACTTGGGATTAAGGCGGCCAACTCCGCAAAGGACGTTAAAACCTTCTCTCAGATGATGGATACGCTGAAAGAGGCGGTCGGTTCTGGTTGGGCGGAAACATGGGAAACGGTTTTTGGCGACTTTGAAGAAGGCAAAAAGTTATGGACGCAGCTTGGCGGCGTTTTGGAAAATGTATTTAATGGCGGCGCGGAAGGAAGAAACGATCTTCTTTTTCAAGGTCTCTCGACTGGTTGGAAGAGATTCGTAAAAGAAGAAGGAATTCCGGATGCTCGTGCTCTTAGTGAAGAATTGATCAAGATTGGAAACACCAAAAATCTTGGGATATTTGACACAAACGAATATGGAGAAAGCACTCTTGTTACTGTCAGTGATCTGATTAAAAAGAACGGGTCATTTGCTGAAAGTTTGAAAGAGGGATGGCTGTCATCCGAAATGCTCGCCGAGGGCATAAGTTCTTTGGCCGAAACTTATAATAATCTTACTGATGAACAGAAAAAAGAACAGAATATTAGCGATGAGACAATCAGAAAAGTAAACGAGTTAAATGAAGCCGTAAAGAGCGGAAAAATTGATCTCGATGCATACGCCAAAAGCATGTCCGAGATGTCCGGCCGTGAAAATTTAGTTGGCGGTTTGTTTAACATTCTTGATGCTTTGTTCAAGGTTGATGAGGTAACAGGAGAAGCGATTGGTCTCTTTGCAATTCTAAAACAGTCATTTTCTGAAGTATTTCCGCCAATGACTGGTGATATTCTGTATTCAATAATGCAGAGATTTTACGAATTTACTCAAATGCTTGTTCCGAGCAAGGAAACCGCTGAAGAGCTTGGAAAAATTATGAAAGCCGTTTTTTCGGTATTAAAACTCTTTGCGAATGGCATTGCAGCCGTTCTCAAGGGTTTTACACCGTTACTTGATGGCTTGCTCAAATTTACTGGATATTTACTTCGTGTTTCGTCTGTTGGATCTGAACAGATACTCGCCCTTTCAAATTCGGCAAAGGTCATGGAATTTTTCGGCGAAGTCACTGAACGAATTTCTTGGGGCGTTAAGACTTTTTTAGATCTAATTACTAATATTGCGACTGTTTTATTCGGTGCTGGAGATGCAGTTGGAACATTTGGAAACACCGTTCTTAGTAATTTAGGAATAGTTGACAGGCTTTCAAAAGCTTTTTCTGCTCTTGGGCAATCGCTCAACGAGTTATTCTCCAAAAATGATGATGGCGCCGATGGTGGATTTGGGTTTTTCGAAAAATTTCTGAACGGAATTTCTTTTGTTGCGGACAAAATCGAGCAGGCTCTTGGTTTTCTTTGGAACGCTATCAAGAAAGGTTTCGGTCGAATTAGAGATCTTTTTGGGCAGCTAAATGCCGACAATCTAAAAGATATTGCCGAAGTTGGAGCTTTCGGTGGTATCGGTATTGCTATATTTAAGCTCGCCAGCACATTGAAAGGTATTGGCGAACTTAATATATTGGACACTGCCAAAGAAAAGCTTGACAGTATACAAGAGTCGATTGGCGGAATTTTTGACATGTTCCGAGGCGGAAAAAATAAGTTGGACGCCAACGGAATTTTAAAAATTGCAGCTTCAATAGGAATTTTTGCAATTTCCATGGCGGTTTTGGCATCGATTGACGCTCCGAATCTTTTGAACGTCACACTCGTTGTCGCCGGATTGATGGAAGTTCTTGGCGATGTTATTAAACGCTTGTCGACAAGCCTCAATCCGAAGCAAATGAAAGCCGTTAACAAAGCGGCAAGAGCTATGATCGGTATAGCAGCGGCATTGCTTATTACGTCATTCGCCTTGAAGAAAATAGGTGATATGAACTGGGAAGCAATAGCCAAAGGCGTTATCGGCCTTGGAGCAATAATGCTGGAATTTGCCGCTTTTAGCAAGATATTTAAGGCATCCGGTCTTAAGGCTTCTACGGGAGTTGCGTTGATAGGAATTGCCACTTCCATGCTTATATTCCAAAAAGCATGCGCTGCTTTCGGCGATATGGACACTGGAAAAATAGCCAAGGGTATTATTTCTATTGGGGCAATCCTTGTTGTTATATCTGGGTTTGAGAAACTCGTTGACGGAAAAAAGATGCTCGGTGGCGCCATTTCGCTAATCTTTATTGCGTCGTCGATGAAGATATTTGCATCTGCTATTAGCGATTTCGCGTCGATGAAATACGAAGAAATTGGTCGAGGCTTGGCAGCCATGGCCGGAGCTTTGATTGAAGTTGTTGCCGCTACAAGATTGTTTCCTAAAAACATGCTTTCTATCGGTGTTGGGTTGCTCGCAATCTCCACGGCTCTTGTAATAATGTCAGGGGCATTGAAGATATTCGGAAGCATGAGTTGGGAAGATATTGGCCAGGGTCTTGCGGCGATGGGTGGCGCCTTGCTTGAAGTTGTTCTTGCTTTGAATTTGGCAAAAGGGACTGTCGGCGGAGCTGCTTCTATTTTGGTTGCAGCTGCGGCACTTTCGGTTATTGCCCCTGTACTCGTTGTTTTGGGGCATTTAAAGTGGGAGCAGATAGCAAAAGGTCTTGCGGCAATTGGCGGTTCTCTTTTGATTGTTGTTGCTGCCGCATGGCTTGTTTCTCCGGTTGCTCTTCCGTTGCTTGCTTTGAGTGGTGCTCTTTTGGCGGTATCAGCAGCGGTTGTTATATTTGCAGCAGCCGCGGCAGGGTTTGCAGTTGCTTTAGCAGCTATTACTACTGCTTTGTCGGCTTTGGCGGCAATTGGTCCGGCGGCAATGACTGTTGTCGTGGAATCGCTCAAAATGCTCATTATTGGAATACTTGATTTCATTCCTGACATAAGCACTTCCTTTATGAAAGCTCTTTCGGTGATGATTGATGCGGCTGCCAAATTGATACCGTCAATAGTGAATCATTTTGGAACACTTGTAACTTCTCTTCTCGATCTCCTTATTCGATTGATTCCAAAACTGACCGAGACTGTCGAAAAGATATTTGACGCGATTCTCGAACTTATCGCAAAGTATGTTCCGATCATAGCCAATATGGTTCTCGATTTGATAACGATGATTCTAATCGCTATTAGAAATCATTTGCCGCTTATTATTCGGGTTGGCGTAGATATTATTCTGGCTCTGATGAACGGAATAGCCTCGGCAATACCGAGAATCGCAGAAGCTGCTGTAAGTATTATTATAGCATTCATAGATTCGATCGCTTCTCAATCCGTGCGGCTGGTTAATGCGGCTTTTGACGCCATGATTACCTTTATCAACGGAATGGCCGATGCGATTGAAAACAACATGGCTCCATTGATTGAAGCCGTTATGCATCTTGGTGAAGCGATAATTGTCGGACTTGTTAGTTTTGTCACTGGGCAATTTCCAGCCATAAAAGATCTCGGTGAAGCTCTTATGAATTCTCAGTTCGTTCAGGGAATTCGAGATAATATTGGTGCTCTTCTTGATACAGCGAGACAGTTTATGTCTGACTTTGGTCAGAAGATCAAAGACAAGTATGAAGAGATTAAAGGTAAAGGCAAGGAAACTCTTCAGAAGTTTATTGATGGCATTCGGAGCATCTTTGGAGATCTTGGAACCGCTGCAAACGATATGGTTGACACTATCAAAATAAAGATCGGCGACAAAATCGGCGAGATTTATGATAAGGGAAAAGAACTTGTCAATCATTTCGTTCAGGGATTGAAGGATGCTTGGGAATCGGCGAAGAGTTTTGTTAGTGATCTTTGGGATAATCTGACCGGTGCGGATGAAGCTATTTCTGACTGGGAATACGAACAGGAAGAAAGAGCGAGCAATGAGACTGAGGATCGAGGAAGTGGCAGTCGGCTTCCTTCTGAAGCTGATTATGGGCCTTCGGCTGTTCCAAACGGAATTACTACTCTTACCGCTTCGGCTTCGAAGACCACGGCAACCGTTGGTGCTATGAAATCTTCAGATCTTGCGTCTGACGTAGGAGCTACGTTTAATCGGAGTCTTGCTTCTGGAGCAAATTCCTCGGTTGGCACTAGGATAAACAATTACAATTATACGCAGATCAATAATTCTCCAGAGCCTATCAATAGAGATGTTGTGTATAGACAAACTAAAAATCAGATGGCACGTATGAAAGCGGAGGTTGGAGCATGATTAAGTCTTTTACCGTTACTAATTTTCGCGGTGAAGAATTGTATTTGGATCTCAATAATCCGTTAGAGACGGGTCTGATTGTGAAGTCTGTAGACGGTCTTGGTCCTCCGAAAGCAAATATTAACATGACTGAAAATGTTACGACAGACGGGTCGAGATTTAATTCGGCCCGTCTTATTCAACGCAATATTGTGTTTTACTTCGTGTTTACAGAAGTCGTCAAGTCATTATCCGGATGGGTATCAGATTCCGGTGATGCTTTTGTCACCGATTCCGAGATTGAAACCATTGAAGATATTCGCCTTAAAACCTATAAGTATTTTCCTCTTAAACGTCCTTTGACCATAAAAGTCAAAACCGACAAGAGAACTCTTCAGATTTCCGGTTATGTGGAGTCGAATGAACCGTCTATATTTTCTTCTCAGGAAGGTTGCCAGATTTCTATTATTTGCCCCGATCCATATTTTTACAGCTCTGACGAAATGTCGCAAGTAGACTTCACGACGCATGAACCATTTCTTCAATTTCCGATTAGTAACGAAGTCGGCGGATCAAATACCGGCGATGCAGGAGGCGTTCAGCTAGTTGGAGATTCTTCGGTTCATGTTATTGGGAGTTCGAATACTGCTACGGTTACCTATGTGGCCAGTCAGTATGATACCGACAACGATTCCTTTATCACGAAGAATACTTCTCAGCACACTCTTTCCGGCGGAGAAGTAGATATTGATGCTTATGGGGACGAGACGGAAAGCTATTATTCGTCGTTTTCATTGAATTCTGGAACATTTGAGAGCATTAAGTATGAGATTGGGAAAATTGTTTCAACTCCTCAGAAAAATGTGATATATGACGGCGACGCAGAAACTGGTGTTACGATCGTTTTGCACGCAAACGGAACGGTTGTTAATCCGGCTATTACGTCTATTCGAACCAACGAAACCATGATCATATCAAAAAGTATGTCAAACTCTGACGAAATCATAATTTCAACCGTCAAAGGAAAGAAAAGCGCTACTTTTATTCGGAATGGTGCTTACACAAATATTCTTTCTTCGCTTGGACAGAATATTCCGTGGTTTACTTTGGTCAAAGGAGACAACCAGTTTCGGATAAACACCGAAAATCAAGGCGGACTAAATGTTCTTGAGGTTAGTATTCGGTTTAACACTCTTTATGAGGGGGTATAACCGTTGGATGTATTTGTGTTTGACACGGATTTTAACGATGTTGGCATTGCCGATGTCTATGATTCGTTAATTTGGACGGATCGTTATTCCGAATGCGGAGACTTCGAGTTATGTACTTCTGCAACACTTGATCTTATTTCATTGTTTCAGCCAAATTACTATCTTCGAATGGGTTTGTCAGAACATGTCATGATTATCGAAAGAGTGGAGATCGATTCCGAAGTCGAAAACGGAAATCGTTTGATTGTGTCCGGAAGATCGCTCGAGTCTATTTTGGACCGGCGTATTATTTGGGGGCAGAAGAATTTCGAAAATCGCAGATTTGAGCTTGTCCTGCAGGATTTATTGAAAGACTGCATAACCGAATCGGCTGATACAAACAGGATAATTCCAAATTTTAGGTTTTCTATTCCGCTCAATACAATTCCGGATCTTGGAACCATTACGGCTCAGTATTGTGGTGAAAACCTGTATGACGTGATCACGGATCTGTGTAAATCTCGAGGAATCGGGTTCAAGATTACGCTCAATAGTAACAACGAGTTCGTGTTCCGGATATATAAAGGGGCCGATCATTCTTACTCTCAGTCTGATAATCCGTATGTCGTGTTTTCTACGGGTTTTGACAATCTGATTTCCAGCAATTACTTCTATTCAAATGAGAAGCACAAAAACGCTGCTCTTGTCGGTGGCGGCGAGCCAGCCAATATCGCCGACCTTCTCGATTTCGAAAATACTACTTTGACCAGAGCAACAAAAGAAGGAAGTAAAGACAGCTACACGGTCACCGCTACTGCGGATAACGCATCTTCTTATATTCTATACACAGGTTTGACCGAAAACATTGGAAAAACTGTATATTTGAACGGAAGTCTAGAGCGGCTTGGAACACATACAAATCAAATCGCCATGCGAAAGGCAACCATTAAGAACGGAACGGCGACTTGGTCGGATATCATTAGTTATCCAAGTGGCAGTAACAAAGTCGAGATGGTGGATTATCCCATCGCTATACCTTCTGGTATTGATTCATATCAAATTGCAATACGTGCCGGTCGTGCTGGTTCTGTTGGCGGAGTAGTTAAGGTCAACGGTTTAAAGCTTTATGCTTCTAATGATCGCCGCATTTATGCTTCTGTCGGAAGCTCGTCCGGTCTGGACAGACGCGAATTATTTGTTGACGCAAGCGGAACGTCTGAAGACAGCGGCGCTTATGCAACCGAGCTCGCCACTAAAGGCGAACTTGAACTTGCAAATCAAAATGAGAGCATAGGGTTTGAAGGAAAGGCTGATATGTCGCAACAGTTTGTATATGGAACTGACTTTGCAATAGGTGATATTGTTCAGCTTGATGACGGATATGGTCATTATGGTTCCGTTGTAATATCTGAAATCGTGATAAGCGAAAACGAAAGCGGAGTGTCGACCTTTCCGACATTTCAATCGCCAATCAGCACATGATGAGGAGGAAATGAATTGAGTATTACAACCGATTCTGGTTTTTGGGACTCCGTAAATGGCGATCGTCGTTATAGCGGTCGGCAAATTCTTGGGGTTTTTAATGGTCTTGTATCTGACGGAATAGTTAAGGGCTACAAGAATTCTATGCAGGTCCGTATCAACAGCAACAAACTTCAGATCCGCCCCGGAAGAGCGTTTCTCAGTTACGGAAGTTATGAGGGCATATGGGCTGATATTGACTCTGAAACGGCTATTAACGTTCCGTCTGCGGACGGAGGTCTTGGACGTTGCGACGCCGTTGTACTTACATTACGAGGCGTTTCTCGTGAAGTAACTGTCGATTACGTAACCGGAACCCCGAGTTCCAACTATTTGGCATATGATGGATGGCCTTCTTCTATTGCTGAGAATCAGTTCATTATAGCGCTTATTTTGCGTAATCCGGGAACCGGAACTACGGTCAATGCAACGACAACTCGGATTGAGGATGCGCGCGGCAAAACGCTTTTTGGCGAAGGCACTGCTGCAGACGGCATAACCGGTGTCTCCTATGCATCGTTTGCCGGCATGTCAAGCAGCACATATGTCGAACGGCAGCAGGATAACGCGAGCCGAGTGATGATCACCAATAGCTCCGGTATTGTCACCACATCTGCTATCACAACCACGGAATTATCCAAACTTTCAGGTGTTAAGGACAGTGTACAAGGTCAGCTCAACAGCCTTCATGACGGTCTCCCCGCAATCATTATGACAAGCTCTGATGCGGCATCAATCAATCTTGACGCGGAAAACCATGCCGGAAGAACAATTACATCGGCTTCTGTCAATCGCATTTTCAACATTCGTATTGCGTCGACTGCCGGTTGGCAACAGGGGGCTGAGATACTGATCATAAGAGCTTCCGATAGTACAGTAACCATTAAGCCAGCCACTACTGGTGTTACGATCAGAGGTATTGATGTGACCAGCCCCACAAAGCAGTCGTGGAAGATTACCGATAAATATGGTGTTGCGTGTTTAAAATACATCACAGGCAATACTTGGTATATTTTCGGTGACGTCGAGGCCATTTAAGGAGGGAAAATCATAATGAGAATTGATTGGGATCTCGATAGCGAGAGGTTATATGAGGTTGGCACCGATCGTGGCGTCGTGTATCCGTTTAATGAGTATACAAAAGTATATGGAACTGGATACGCTTGGAACGGTCTTACCGGAGTTGATGAATCTCCTTCCGGCGGCGAAGCGAATTCGATTTATGCAAACAATGGGAAATATCTTAATAATCGCTCTGATGTAGAGTTTTCCGGCACAATTAACGCTTATACATATCCAGAAGAGTTTGAGCTCTGCGATGGTACAGCGGTATTCGGAAATACTGGTGTTAAAGTGCATCAGCAGAAACGAAAGAAATTCGCATTCTCTTATCGCAGCCGTATTGGCAATGATATTGAGGGCGAAGACTATGGCTATAAAATTCATCTGTTTTACAACTGCATGGCTTCTCCTTCCAGCAAAAGTATGGAGACGGTGAATAACGATCCGAATGCTGCGACGTTCTCTTGGGAGCTGAGCACCACGCCGATCGAAATTGATGGAGCCAAGCGTTCCGCTCATATCATAATCGACAGTAGATCGGCTTTCCCGGCTTCTATCAAAATGCTGGAAGACATGCTGTATGGCACTGATGACACCGAACCGAGAATGCCGACGATCGATGAGCTTCGGGACCTTTACCCGAGGATTACGCTTTCCGGACCCTTTGTTTCGTTCATTGATGGCGCTCCTGACCAGCCTGTTGTGAGCTTGAAAGCTGACATCAACCCGGAACAGGATCTCCATGGCTATGAGTATCCCTGGATTGGCGGAACTGGCAAAAACCTTGCCGATGCTTCTAAAGTATATAGTGTTAGTAGCGGCACGGCGTCGTATGATAGCGCGACGGATTCGATAATTGCTTCTGGAAGCGCCTCGTATGCGGCTGCATCTATTTCCGTTCCTCTCAAAGCAGGAACAACATATGTATTTTCTGCTCATGGCGTTCCGAATGATGAAAGCGCTACATGGAGAACGGGACTTCGTATTGGAAGCGAAAGCACTCTCACTAAGAATTCAGGCACCAAGACTGGCGAAGCTGACACGTCGTTTACGTACACCGCTTCCGAGGATGTTTCTGGCAAATTTGTTTTGTTCATAAACTACTCTTCCGAAGCCCTTTCTGAAAGCCGTACCATCGTATTTAGCAAAGTTCAGGTCGAAACCGGAAGTGAAGTTACTGCGTATGAGCCGTACTCTAACATCTGCCCGATCGAAGGTGTTAGTGCCGTTAATGTGACAAGACTCGGGAAGAATCTGGTCAGGAGCAATGGTTACAACAGTAATACTGTTCATGGAGTTACGTTTGTTAAGAATTCGGATGGCTCTTACACTGCTAACGGAACGAATGACCTATCGTCAGGAGGCGGTGTCGTCAACGCTTGCTATTCCAGAATGGCGGTGTTCGACGACCTCCCTGCTGGTGATTATTATTTCACTGGTGGCGTGCTTCCGGCTGATAAAGCCAACGTATTTATGTGGGATATGACGGCCAATGCCGCTCCCAAAAAATGGGATGGCGTAACCGATTGCGATGCTACTTCCGGCAATTTGGCGCAATTCAAGGTTGTTGAAGGCCATCAATACATGATGAGATTTCGCATCAGATTTAGTCAGACTGCAGAGAATCTTACAGCATACCCGATGGTCTGCCAGGCATTTGAGACTGATCCAACGTACGAGGAGTATAACAATACTGTTTACACCGTTCAGCTTGGTGATGCAGTCTATAGAGGAACTCTTGATGCGACTACCGGACTTCTGACTGCGACAATGAAGTATATGGAGCTGACCGGTAGCGAAACATACTCAATAAGCGATATATCCAGGCTTATATCTATTGCACGTGCGGCTTATGACACTGCTAAATCGAGCGGCAAAATTATATCCGATCGCTTCAAACGCAATAGCGTGACATCTTCGCCGTTTGGTTCGGTATATATTTCGTCTGCGTCTTCCGGCATTATTCAGTTTACCAATTCCGATAACCGTTTTGCTGATGCCGATGCATTTAAGGCATGGGTAACTGAACAGTACACGGCTGGAACCCCGGTTCAGATCTGTTACGAGCTTGCTGAGCCGATTACTATCCAGCTCACTCCCCAGCAGATTACCACGCTTCTTGGACGCAATACGTTCTGGGCCGATACCGGCGATATCGAGCTTACCTATCGTGCCACTGACATTCACGACTAAATCAAAATAGGAGGCTGCTTATGAATCTTGCAGTTCTGGGGGCTATAGCAGCCTCCAATCGCGCTCATGGATATTCGTTCTGGAATAACGGAAATCCGCATAGCAATGTGTTTCGTTATTCTACGTCTGCGACCGGATCACATGATGTGAGCACGCTGGTTACTACAGATACGACGAAAAATGCTTATATTCAAGGTGCAGAACTTGTGATTAAAAACACATTTACCAATGCCGCGGTTGGCTTCGTTCTGGGATGTAACGACAAGACTTTCACTGCTTCGGAGCTAAGCGCATATAAAACCATGTTTGTTCAGCTCCGATCCGCAGCTACTACTGGAACATATAACCTGATGTTTGAAACGACCAATATGGCTACGAATCTTAATATTGACTGGGATTCGCCACGAACCACAAGAAAAACGATTTCCAGTATTAAGGCGTCTAGTTTTACAAACGGGCTGTACACTGCTCAGTTTGATATTTCTGGTATTTCCTGGCCATCAACAACCACCCCATACCGAATAATTTTCCGTATTGACAGAACGGTCAATGGATCGGTTGAATGGGCAATCCAGAAATGGCAGTTGCTGAAGTAAAGAAGGTGATCAAAATGTCAGAATACGCACCTATTATCGGGCAGGTCATCGTCGGTATCCTTGCTCTTATTGGGACCCTTGCCGGTTCTTACTGGAGCAATCAGAAACACAACGCTGTGATGGAGCTCAAAATCGAACAGCTTTCCGAACGTGTCAATGAGCATAACCACCTTATCGAGCGCACATACCGACTGGAAGAAAGCGACAAGGTCACCGAAGAAAAGATCAAAGTGATTAACAATCGTTTAGCGGATTTGGAAAGGGGTTGTGTGAGATGATATTCGATAATAAGCTCTATGACGTTCTGAAATGGATTCAGCGAGTGGTTCTACCAGGCATTGCTACGCTGTATATGGCGCTTAGCGATCAGTGGATCGGAGTGTTTGATCTCCCTTATCCGAAGCAGATTTGTGGAACTATCATGGCCATTACGTTCTTCATTGGCTCTTTGCTTGGTGTTTCGCAGGTTAAGTACGATGCTGCCGCCAAAATCGGATTTGGTGACGAAGAGGAGTTTTAAATGGCACAGAGACTTCTCTTCCCTTTTCGTAAGGGCATGATCATCTGCGGGTACAAGACCAACCAGTATAGAAAAAGCTGGGGTTATCCGCATTACGGTATCGATATTTCCACATATCAAGGCGCTCTTCAGTCGGATCACTTCATTAGAGCAAGTGGCGAAGGTATCGTAGCTGCTGTTGGTGAGGACGATTCCCTTGGCGGCGGCATTGCGATCGTGTATGAGAACTGCGTCGGTCGTGATCGGACCTTGAAGACTCTCGTTGGACGATACATGCATATGCCATACTCCTCCATTCGAGTTAAAACCGGCCAGACTGTGCATGCTGGTGATATTCTTGCCGAGGAGGGCAAGGAAGGTACTAACGACTTTCACCTTCACCTCGAGTTCGACACCGACACGAATTGGCCGGTCTACACTCCTCAGGTTTCTCAGTATGGCCATAAGTTCTGGAAGAAAGGCACCGATTCGACCGTTAATCCTTCCCTCTGGCTTTGGCAGGGCGACAACGCGTTGACGGTGCCTTACTCGTTCTCCAACAGAGCTTGGATCAATGAGAACATCGATACGAATCTTCCGTTTGTTTCGTCCTCTAATACCGAAAACGCCATCATCGCCGAGCTTAAAGCTCAGATCGCGGTGCTCCAGGCGCAGGTTATCGAGAAGGATAAGCAGATCGCGGCGAAGGATAAGCAGCTTGCCGATGCAAAGGCGTTGGCTGATAAGTTGCATTCTCTCCTCGCCGGTTAAAAACAGCACGCAGGTGACGGTTCTCCGATTTAAAATGGTATCGTGAAATTTCCCCGGAAGGAATTTTCCGAAAAAAACTTTTCAAAAAGGAGAGCCGCCAATATGCGTAAGACTTCATCTCTTCATTGCATTAGAGACCTTTTTATGTTAGCATTAGGACAGCGTCAAAGCGTCCATACATCGCAGGCTGAATCTTCCCCACAGAAAGGAGAAGACATGGCCTCGAAAATCAGAAGAAAGGTTAAGATCAATGGAGAGGAGAAATGGATAAGAGCGAATTCCGAGCAGGAATACGCGGACAAAATCGCTGAGTTATACCAAGTGTGTTCGGTAACGGTTCAGTCATCACAAGGTTGTGAGCATAATTTCGGCGAGTATGTTTCAAAATGGTTCGATCTCTACTCGAAGCCAAACATTGAGCAGTCAACTGCAGAAACGTATCGTAGGCAGATCGACAATTACCTAATTTCAACTCTCGGAACTCTTAGTATTGAGGAGATAGAGCCGGATACCATTCAAGAACTTTTCAATTCTATAAACGGCGCAAAAAGTTCAAAGATGAAAGTCCGGCTCGTCCTCAATATGGTTCTCGAGAATGCTGTCGAAGACGGTATCATACAGCACAACCCGTTGAAGTCTCGTAAAATCCGCATCACCGGCAATGAAAGCCGAGCCACTCAGCCATACAGCGTTTAGCAGATGCGCTATCTGGTGGGCCATATTTCGTCTGTAGCAAGAGATGAGGATAGGATGTATCTCGCGATACAAGCGTTGCATCCGCTTCGTTTGGAGGAAGTCTTGGGCCTTAAATGGGAAGATGTCAATCTTGATAAAATGACCATAACCGTAAGACGAGCAGTTACGCATCCAAAACGTAACGAACCAGAGGTTAAGGTTCCGAAAACGACTTCTAGCGTTAGAGTTATAGGGCTGTCTACCATAGCAAAGTCTCATCTCTCGTTAGGGAACGCTAAGCACTTTATATTTGGCGGAGAAACGCCTTATAGCTATCAGAGAGTTCGGCGAATGTGTGAAAGGATCCAACGAGATACGGGGTTCGACGAGAAGATCACGCCGATACGGTTTCGAACAACCGTGCTTACTGATATTTACGAACAAACGCACGACGTAAAAGCTGCTCAGCATGCCGCAGGCCATACTACGGCTGCCATGACCTTGAAGCATTATATTCATGGTCGGAGTAATTGTCAGTGCTCTGCGAACAGCATCGACAAGGCTTATTGCTCGAAGATTGCCAAGGCTGAACCGTGATATTTGGCTTTAGTATGCAGAAAATCGAGCTTGTTTTGGCGACTTTATTGCCACAAGAGTTGCCAAACAAGGCTGATATTTGGGATGAGACCCGGTTTTAGGCAAAAGTAAAAAGCCCACAATCGGCTTGATCATGGGCTTTTCAACTGGAGCTGTTAGGCAGATTCGAACTGCCGACCTCATCCTTACCAAGCACGAATTTTAACAACATTTGCGTGCGATTTTTGTACACTATATGCGCCGCCATTCATACAAGCTATCTTCTTTTTTCTCCGTTTTTCAGTTCGCAAAATTTACAATTGCTATAATGAAAGGAGAGATGTTAAATGAAAGATCGAAGATGCTTAATGCGAAGCACAAAATCGATCACCGACATGGAGAAGAGTCCTAACAAGGGCTCTTTTCTTTTTGGCAAAAAATCCCGGGAGGTAAAATCGTGAAAATGTTATTTTACTTGGCATTGATTCTGATCGGAATGGTGTTTGGCGTTCTATTATATTTCTTCTTCTGCTGGAAGAACATGCGTATTGGCACAATCCGGATCAACGAATTTGATGAGGATGGTCCGTATCTGTTCTTAGAGGCAAACCGTTCTATTCGTGATATTTCCGGTAAGCCGTGGGCCATTGTTGAAATCGCGAAATCTACAAGCACTCATATGAGACCTTAAATTAAATTTGAAAGGAGAAAACAAAATGGATACCGAGAAGGAAATTTTGGATGCTTTGGATGAGGCTGTGAAGGGTTTACTGGAGAAACTGCAGACACTCGATGCTTCGAGCGATGAGTACCGGAAGACGGCGGAAAGCCTGAAAATCCTGAGAAGTCTTCAGATTGATGACAGGAAGGCGTTTCTGGATCACCAGGAGAAAGTTGATCAAACCACGACGGATGATCAGCTCAAACGTGAACAGATGCGAGCAGACTGGTTCTTCAAGATCGGAGACCTTGTGATGAAGGGGCTGGGAATCGTTCTTCCGCTGCGATTCTATGCGAAGTGGATGAAGATGGGTTTTAAGTTCGAAGAGACCGGAACATTCACATCGAGCACATTTAAGAATCTGATCCATTTCTTTAGACCTGTTGGAGGAAAGTGAGGTTGAAGGAGAGGGGCCGTTGAAATGCGGCCTCTTCTCTTTTTGCAGATATTTATGAGGTATCACGCTCAAAAACCAGCAATAACTGTTTCTCTTTATGGCAAGACATATATTTGCAATCACGTCGCTTATAACCGGTGCACGCTTTTCAAAATCAGAGATCGTGGGCTTGCTGTAATTCAGCAGAGGTTTGATCCGAAGACAAAGCATACCTGGTGGAGCGAAATCGACGGATGGGTCGCTAACGCATTATATTTGCACTCTGGTTTTCTCAACTACTTTGAGACGAGAGCTGGAGTCTGCAAGGATGGTCTCTACCCTACTGTCACTGTTCGCCAAATGATGTGGGCACTTCGTATGAAACCGCTTCCGAAGGAGAAATGGGAAACAGTGTTCGACAGACGTGATATTTGATTTTCGCAAAATTTACAAGGACTGTAGTGAAAGGAGTTGAGTAAAATGGCGACACTTGGGTTGATATTCTGTATCACCGGAGGCATTGTCGGCGGAGTTTCTTACCTGATCGGATTCAAACATGGATACGATCAAGGAGAACTTAGCGGACGCGTTGAGGCGATCAATAGGTACACGGATTACGTCATTAACGGCGTTCCATTCAAAGCAAAAGAGTCCTAACAAGGGCTCTTTTCTTTTTGGCGAAGCGAAAGGAGAGTAAACACAAAATGAGGTTAAGCAAACGAGCAATACCAACGGTTTTGTCTTTTATAGCATCTGCAGGCGTAATTGGAACGGCTGTTTCTGCCAGCAACGACACTATCAAAGCTGTTAGGCTGTTGGAAAAGAAGAAAACCGACGAGCCAATGTCTAAGACCGAAATCGTGAAAACCTGTTTTCCGTGTTATATTCCCACAATTGGGTTCACGTTTGGAACCATTATGTGCATCCTCGGCGCGAACCATTTGAACCGCAAGCAGCAGGCATCTCTCGCAAGCGCTTATGCCCTTCTCAATCGCTCGTATCATCAATACATGGCAAAAAATATTGAGACAAACGGCGAAGAAGCGCACGAGCGCGTGGTTGAAGCAATTAAGGCCGATCCACCATCGATGTGGGCAACCGGTGCAATAAGCGGAGGATCTTTAGATATTTCCGAGTCAAACGTATCGGAAAAGACTCGATTGTTCTACGATAGATATTCTGGTCGAATCTTTGAATCGACTCTGAGTAAGGTTATTGAAGCCGAATACCATTTGAACCGTAATTTTAATCTCGGAGGAGAAATTGATTTGAACGATTTCTACGAATTCCTCGGTCTTGACCCAATTGAATGCGAGAATCATTTTGGTTGGTCGATTGACGATGCATTATATTGGATCGACTTTAATCACACGATCGAAATTCTCGACGACGGACTTGAATACTGCGTCATCGACTTCGTGTTCGATCCGAGAGATTTGAACGAGTTAAACGAATGGTGATATTTGGAGGTGCAATATGAGAATCGCTTATGTATACGGAACGAACTATGATGACTGCGCATATGGTGACAAGCCGATTGCGGGGTTGAAAGGTGTTTCAAAAGATAAGAAAGAGCAATTCCGTGATATTTTGCTCTACGACAGAAAGCTTTCAAAGAAAGAGTGTAAGAAGTACAGCCTTACCTACATCAAAACCACCGATTATGACAATGTAAACAGCGAGTTCTTTTTCTTCGGATTCTGATTCGCGAAATTTACAATGGATATTTTGAGAGAGGACGATTGGCTCAGTTAGTTGAGCACTCGAAAAGATCGTCTTCTCTCTAATATTTTTGAAAGGGTGGTTTAAATGAGTGCAAGCGTTATTCTTGGAGGTGATCAAAATGAAAGGGACAACTCTTAAGATTCTTGGAATGATCACATCGGTCGCTGGTGTTCTCGTATCGCTGGCGTCTGATTGGATTGCCGAAAAGGAAATCAACGAACTTGTACAGGACGAAGTACGAAGGGCTATCGACCAGTTTAAGGAGGAGCAGAAATGAACGGAAGAACTCTTGTCTACGATTTCGACGCGCACCAATTCGATCTTCTTCTAAATGACTCCAACATTTCGAGTAAAGAATTCGCGAAGTTGACCGGTTTCAGTTACTATACTGTAGCCGCATGGAGAAGAGGTTCCAAGCTTCCATCCGCAAAGGCGTTTAACGTTATTTGCGATTCTCTCGATGTTATTCCGGCTCGTCTTCATAGATGCATTTCGGCAAAGAATGAAGAATCGGTCAAACATGTTTCTTCGAGGCATGTGATTCCCGGTGATATTTATACGGTCAAATTGGATAATGGATCTATGCCTCAATTACTCGTGTTCAATACAATCACAGAAAATTGCGTTTCCGGTATTTACTTGACGCCTGAAAGACGCCATTCCGCTTGGACAGAACTTCATACGAATACTACAATGTATGCAAATTCCGGAAAAATTGGAGTGGTTCTTGCCAGCAGACTTACGGATTATATTTGCAGTATTTCGGATGATAAGCTTAACGAGGTTAGACGCCAGTGTCTTAGTTTGATCATTCCTGAGGATTTTGAATTTGAAGAAGAGGAGCCTGGTGACGAACCAGAAGTGCAAGTTGGAACATATTCGAGATTGTCAATGTCATTTGACAGCATTGGAAACTGGCATGAACTGTTTTCCGAGCTCTCAAAGTACCCGTTCCCCGCTCAACCGTCGGATATTTGCGTCGACATAACGAAATCCGAGTGATATTCTCGCAAAATCTACAAGTTCTATTATGAGAACCAGATTTTGAAAGGAGATTTGTAAAATGATGTTTAAAGTCGAAACCGATTTTGGTAGATGGGTTATGTCAAAACTGTTAAAGATCCTGGTTCAGGTGTTTCTTGGCTGCAGAGCAGATGTCAAGATTAACGACCTGAGCCTCGCATCTGGTAACGGTTCGACGAAGCTCCATCTCGATTTGGATGCGACGGCGAGCAATGTTCAATTCGGAAGCATGGTCAAAAGACTGGAGTCTAAAGTATTAGATAAGTGAAAGCGAAGAGCCTGCGAATAACGTGGGCTCTTTTCTTTTTATTTTTGAAAGGAGAGGTTCAAAATGCCAGGTCGAAATCTTTTGTCAATAGGAAGGAGCGGATTCAAGATATTAAGACAAATTGGTCCGAGTCTTTCCATAGGTCTGGGTGTCGGAGGTATGTTCGTCGCAACGATCGACGGAATCCGAAAGACACCTAAAGCACTTGCTTTGATTGAGGAGGCGAAAAAGGAAAAAGGCGATGAGTTTACAAAAGTGGATGCAGTTAAGGCATGTTGGAAATGTTATATTTCAACTGCCGCGATCAGTGTCGGTTCTGCTGCTTGTATTATCAGCGGTTGCCATGTTAAAGCGCGTCGTCATGCTGCTCTTGCCACCGCATATTCCATCTCAGAGGCTGCACTGAACGAATACCGTCAGAAAACACGCGAAATCGTTGGAGAAAAGAAGGAAAAAGAGATTCGAGACTCGATCGATCATGATCATATTGTCGAGAATCCCGTTGGTAATAATACGGTCATCAATACCCGAAGAGGAAATACACTCTGCTTCGATCCGTGGGGTGGAAGATATTTCTATCATGACATCGAGAAGTTGCGAAAGGCCGAGAACAAATTCAACCGAGATTTGATCGGGAATGATTATGGATCTCTAAACGATTTCTATGATTTGATCGGCCTTACCGGATCAAAATTCGGAGACGATATCGGTTGGAACATCAATCGCTGCATGATGGAACTGGTGTTCTCTTCGCAACTGTCTGATATGGATGAAACCCCGTGTCTGGTACTCGGATTTAGAGTGAATCCGTATTATGGGTATGATAAATACGAAAAGGAGTGTGATAGGCATTGAAAAAGTTCTTTACTGTTGCTGTAACGGCTGCGATCACGTACTTAGCAACCTGTTATTTTCTGCAAATCTGTGTGAATGCCGGAGATCTGGATATTTCGGAAGATCCCGAAAAGTGTTCTTTTGTTCCAAGTGATGGACGTTTCTATTCGGAATTTCTTTCCGATGGCAAATACCATTACACCGTCGTCCGCTTTCGGAAGGTTGACTGATTCGCAAAATTTACAAGCGCTTTAATGGAAGCCATCCATTAAGTTATATTTGAAAGGAGATTTTAAAAAATGGAGAACGATGAAAACACGATGAACGAGACTGAGGTTATGGATGCGGAAAGCACTATTGACACCGATTCCAGCAATGTGGAAACCGTGATCGGAATGGCAGTGTTCGCAGCCGGTGGCTATCTTATCGGTAAGCTTTTGGAAGTTACCGTTATGAAAGCTGTCGTTCCGGCCTGCAAGTGGATCGCCGGTATTCCCAAGCGGAAGAAGGCCGCCAAAGATGACGCAGAAGTGGTCGAGGTGGAAGTCGTAGAAGACGACTCCGAAGAGAAAGAGTAATTCAAAAATTTAATGGAAGGATAAGAAGGAGAGTCCTACTTGGACTCTCTTTTCTTTTTGCGAAAGGAGCGTTCTGAATGGACGAATTCAAGCCAAATTCATTCAAATCTAAAGAAGAGCCCCCTATAAAAGAAAAGTGCGAGCAGATCACAACAGGAAAAAAGAGATCCACATTTCAGAAGATTCTCGGTTCCTTCATTTCCGAAGATGCCGATAAGGCAAAGACTTATATTTTGCGTGATGTCCTCAAGCCGGGCATCAAAAAGCTGATTTTCGAGATTATTACAGGCAGCACTGACATTATTCTGAACGGCGATCATACCATTAACACGAACAGAAATGTCGCATCGACTGTATCATATCGAAATTACTACGATCAGCGCAATCAGCAGAATAAACCGCAGGTTGTTCGGCAAAACACTCGCACTTTTGAGGACGTTATCATTCCTTCGAGACAGGAAGCGGACGAGGTTCTTAGACATATTAACGATCTCATTCTCGAATATGGTTGCGCGAGTATCGGAGATTTCTACGATATGGTCGGTCTTACCGGTGATTATATCGACAATAAGTGGGGTTGGAAAGATATTTCGTCCTCGCAGGTCATTCGTGTTCGTGACGGATGGATGATCAAGCTTCCTCGAGCCGTTCCTTTGAATTGAGGTGATATTTTTGGTAAATGAAGTGTATCCGAGCGATATGCAGCCGAGGTTGTCTACGAGATCTGATATTCTCGACGAGGCAAAAAGGTGTGTATGCGGTCATCGTGAAACGGAGTACGGCTCTCCCGAAGATAATTTCCAGATCATTGCCGATCTCTGGACCGCCTATAAGGGCGAACGGTTTACGCCCATTGATGTATCTATGATGATGGCACTGCTCAAAATAGCTCGTGTAAAAAGTGGTACAGCCACCACTGACAGTTTTGTCGATTTGGCGGGATATGCTGCCTGCGGTGGAGAAATCGCGTTTAAGACAAAGTGAAAGGAGAAAGAAAAATGAGACACGCTGATATTTTCGCCGGTGTTGCTGCCGGCATCCTTACGGTGATTGCTGGTGCTGCGATCTATCGTGCGAAGAAGACGAGTGATATTTCCGAGAAGTTTGACAAAGCATTCAAGGAACTCGAAAAGAAAACTAAGGTCGAAATCGGAGAGGATGTTGTCGATCGAGTCGTTAAAGAGGCCGTGAACAACGCTGTATATCCGATCGTTCGCAAATGTTCCGAGCGCATTGAATCCGACGTCAAGAGTGATATTTCCGAAAAGGTCAGTGCTGCCGTGAAGAATAGCTACAACAGCATCAACGACCAGCTCTCGAAGGAAATCGAAAAGAATATTTCCAGTACCGACATGGAACAGTTCAAACGAGATGTCATTAAGAAGGCTAAGGATCGTATTGAAAACCGATTCGATGACGACCTTAGGGCTATTAAGAACGATCTTGAAGATCGATACAAGGATAAACTCGATGATACTCTTCAGTCGTTTAATACTAATCTGAAGAATGTTTCGAGTATCTACAATTCGATTGCTGATTCTATGGCCGTTCGAAGAGGCGACGATCATGGAACGACGCTCAGAATTGGTTAAGGAAAGGACGGAAGAATTATGAAACTTAACAGTATTGTAAAGGCCACAACGAGATTTGTGGCGAATGGCAAGCGCGTGGCTGCCGCGAAATCCCCAACTATCCTGATTATATTTGGCGGTTTCGGAGTTATTGCAAGTGCCGTGATGGCTTGCCGTGAGACCCTCAAACTGAATGATATTCTTGAAGAGTCCAAGGCGAACATCGAGGCAGTTCACGCCGCATCCGAGGATCCTGCTCTGGCTGATAGCTATTCGGAAGCCGATGCCGGCCATGATCTGAGTCTGATTTATATTCAGACCGGCGTAAAGATCATTAAGCTCTATGCACCGTCCATTGTTCTCGGAACTCTTTCCCTCGCAAGCATTATGACCTCTCATCATATTCTCACGAGGCGAAACGCCGCACTTGGAGCTGCTTATGCTGCGCTGGATCAGAGCTTCAAGGGATATCGTGATCGTGTTATTGAGCGGTTTGGCAATCGTGTAGACCATGAACTGAAGCACAATATCAAGCCGGTTGAAGTAGAGGAAACGGTTGTCGACGAAAAGACCGGAAAGGAAAAGAAGGTAAAGAAGACCGTAGATGTTGTTGACGGTGATCCGAATGATCCATATTCTCACAGCCCCTATGCTAAATTCTTCGATGAGGCGAGCCGTTATTGGGTAAAGGATGCCGAGAGTAACCTAACCTTCCTCATGCAAAGACAAGCAGAGTTTAATGATCTGCTGAAAATCAGATATTTTGAGAATGGAAAAATCGGTCACGTGTTCCTCAATGAAGTTTATAAGTCTCTTGATATTCCTGAAACGCAGGCCGGACAATTCGTCGGATGGATCTATGATCCGAATGATCCGAACCATAAGGGCGACAACGTAATCGATTTTGGGCTGTCCAATGTAAGTCGACCGAAAACAAGAGCTTTTGTGAACGGTTATGAGCGCTGTGTCCTTCTCGACTTCAATGTCGACGGCCGAATTGTCGATCGGCTTTCGAAATGGTAAGGAAAACGCTTTCGGCGCTTCTCGCAGCGGCGATATTTGCCGGGTCTTCCCTGCTATCACCCTGCGGGATGTCCGCATTCCAACTTAGCGAAAGCCTTGTAGAGCCGATGGACGCTTACGCGGGATATTTTCTCGAAGCGGAAAAAGAATCTGGTGTAAACGCAGTGTTTCTTGTATCCATTGCCGCGCTCGAGAGCGGTTGGGGGTCCAGCAAAGCGGCGAAAGAACGTAATAATCTCTTCGGGTGGACCAATCCGGATGGTTCCCTGACAAGATTTGATAGCGTTCAGGAGTGCATTTCGCATGTTTCAAATAAGCTTTCCGAGAACTACCTACAGGAAGATGGATTATATTTCAATGGTTGCACGGTAGAAGGCATCGGAAAACGATATTGTGAGACCGACGCCTGGGCCGATGCAGTAAAAGAGCTTATGATCTATATCGGCGGAGAAGACTATGCCGATCAGAAGTGAAAGGAGAAGATATTTATGCGTAGCGGAATGGTTGTTATCTCATATACTCTCGCCGCACTTTCAGGTGTCTGCTTTATGGCCGGCATCGCTATCCTGAATGGCGGGAGGTCTTCCTGATGCTATATGCGTTTGCAAATCTGATCGAGTCTCTCGATGCTACTCTAAACTCCAAGAGAAAACGCCATATTGTGGGCGGACTGCTTGTAAGCGTATCGATGATGTTTGGAGGTCTTGCCATTACGGCAATGACTTTGAAACCGGAGGAGGACCATGATGAAGAAAACTGATATTTTTGCTGCATTTGTTATGGGCTGCTGCGTAGGTGCTGCAGCAGCTCTTTTTTATTCTAAGCGGAAGTACGATGCGTTGATGGCCGAGGAGATTGTTCCAGAGCCCGACAAAAAAGAAGATATTTTGGAAGATTCCGATGATCCGCCCGCCGAAACTACTCAGAAATCTGAATCCGTTCTCGAGTATGCTCGCAGAATCAACGACATCGGATATTCCGATAAGCCTATTGAAGAAGATTATGTTATGGCCCCCTATGTTATTAAGCCGGAAGATTTTGGAACAATCGAAAACTTCCGCGAAATCTCGCTCAATATGTATTCCGATGGCGTGATCGCGAGCGATGATGGTGAAATCTATGACGAAGACATGATCGAAGACACCATCGGGCGTGAATCACTTGAGCATATCAGCGACTATGAGGAAGATGTCGTTCACGTTCGCAATGAAGCAAACGCCTGCGATTATGAACTAGTTGTCGACCCGAGAAAATACAGTGATATTTATCCGGGTTTTGAGGAGGATTGAGAAATGAATGGAAGCTGACATCCGAGAAAGATATTTCAATTGGCTCTATTCGTGGGTTTGCGATGATCACTGGTCTCGCAATGCTTCTTACCATAAGCTGATGTCTTACTTATATTCTCGAGACTTCAGCTATACGATCGCCATGGATGCTAATCGCGAAGAAGATGGAATCGGATTGCGCTATCGATTCGGGGCGGAGAATGATATTCCATACGCGGAGATTACCACAACACTCGATGATCGTCCGTGCAGCATGCTCGAGATGATGCTTGCCCTTGCGATTCGTTGCGAGGAACATATTATGGGCAATAGTGATATTGGCGATCGCACAGGCCAGTGGTTTTGGAACATGATCGTAAGCCTTGGATTATATTCCATGACGGATGCAAAATTCGATTTGCGAAAAGCCGAGTTCATCGTCGACCGGTTTCTCGACCACGGATATTCTCCGAATGGGTCTGGCGGTTTGTTCACGATCGAGAATTGCCTGCACGACATGCGAACGGCCGAGATCTGGTATCAGGCGATGTGGTATTTAAGCGATTTAAGAGAATGATATTTGGAGGAATGCAAAATGGAGTTTGATTCTATGAAGTTTGCGACTATTATATCGACGATACTACTTCTTTGTGTAACCGCGATATTTGTCGGGGCAACATACAAATTCCTCGTGTGGTGCTTTTAAAGGAGGTTTGGCATGAAGACCGTTATATTTGTACCCGCACGAGATCGAGGAGCTGCGGGAATTGTCATTCGGACACTTCTCTGGGTCACGGTATTTCACTCAATCGGTAAACAGCAGCTCCAGATCATGAAACTTCGGAGCAAGTTGGAGGCACTCGAAGAAAAGAAAGGGGACTAAAAAATGAGATGATCGATTTTCTTATGATTGCAACCCGAACGGGAAAACAACGGGACACAATCGAAATCTACCCGAAATTCGTCATCAAGAAAAGTTCCGATCTGATGATTCGAGGCGGAGACTTTTACGCAATTTGGGTTGCGGAACGCGGACTTTGGTCGACAGATGAGCAGGACGCGCTTCAGTTGATCGACAACGAGCTTGACCGTTACGCAACAGAAAACAAATCGCACTTTGACGGAAACGTCCGTGTGCTTCATATGTGGGATAGCGAGTCCGGCATGATTGACCGATGGCATAAATACTGCCAGAAGCAAATGCGGGACTCGTTTCATATGCTCGACGAAAAGCTGATATTTTCCAATATGGAAACCAAAAAGTCGGATTACGCAAGCAAAAAGCTACCGTATCCGCTTGAGGATGGTGATATTTCCTCGTACGACAAGCTGATGAGCGTGTTGTACTCCGAAGAGGAGCGTCGAAAGATTGAATGGGCAATCGGCTCTATCGTGTCCGGTCATTCCAAGAAGCTTCAAAAGTTTCTTGTTCTGTATGGAGCTGCCGGGACCGGTAAATCAACGGTTCTGAACATCATCCAGCAACTCTTCGATGGATATTACTCGGTGTTTGACGCAAAAAGCCTTGGTTCGTCGTCGAGCGATTTTGCGCTGGAGGCATTTCGGACAAATCCTCTTGTAGCGATTCAGCATGACGGAGATCTCTCGAGAATTGAAGACAACACCCGCCTGAATTCTCTTGTCTCTCATGAACTGATGACTGTAAACGAGAAGTTCAAATCGACTTATACGAACCGGTTTAAGGCGTTTCTCTTTATGGGCACGAACCGTCCAGTGAAGATCACGGACGCTAAATCTGGTTTGATACGTCGATTGATCGATGTCAGTCCGACGGGTAATAAACTCAGTTTGCGCGAGTATAAGAAGGCGACGACCCAGATCGCGTTCGAACTCGGCGCCATTGCGTATCATTGCCAACAGGTGTATCTCGATGATCCCGGTCGATATGACGATTATATTCCGGTTACGATGCTCGGCGCTTCCAACGACTTCTACAATTTCGTTGTCGACTCCTATTATATTTTCAAAAATGATGACGGCACGACAATGAAAGCCGCTTGGGAGATGTACAAGACATATTGCGAGGAGGCAAAAGTCCCCTATCAGTTTTCGCAACGGATATTTAAGGAAGAGTTGAAAAACTATTTTCGCAACTATGACGAGCGCTTCAGTATGGAGGATGGAACAAGAGTTCGAAGCTGGTATTCAGGATTTCGGACGGAGAAATTCGTAAATTCGGAAACGGAAACAGTCGAAGAATCTGATCGAGGATGGATTGATCTGAAGGATCAGCCTTCGATATTTGATAAGTATTGCGCCGACTTCCCTGCGCAATATGCTTCCGATGCCGAAACTCCAAAAAGCAAATGGAAAAATGTCACTACACGGCTCGAACAAATAGACACATCCAAGATCCATTACGTGAAAGTACCTGAGAATCTAATCGTGATCGACTTTGATATTCCGGATACAAACGGAAAAAAGGACTTTGAGGCCAATCTCAGAGAGGCTAACAAATGGCCGGAGACGTATGCCGAGACATCGAAGAGTGGTTCTGGTATTCACCTTCACTATTTATATTCCGGAGATCCTCAAAAGCTTTCTCGTGTGTTTGGCGACCATATTGAGATCAAGGTGTTCTCCGGGGACAGCTCTTTGAGAAGAAAACTCACGTTGTGTAATGATATTCCGATTGCGACAATCAGCTCGGGACTGCCGTTGAAAGGAGAGAAAATGGTTAAACAAACCACGATCACTAGCGAAAAGAGTCTTCGCCGTATGATCAAACGGAACTTGGATAAAGAGATTCACCCCGGAACAAAACCCAGTGTGGATTTCATCTACAAGATCCTCGAAGATGCTTATCAGAGCGGAATGCCATATGACGTGACTAACATGCGTAACGCCGTTCTTGCGTTTGCAGCCGGTAGTACCCATCAAGCGGAGACTTGTATAAAGCTCGTCAATAAGATGCATTTCAAGTCGGCTGAAACCGGAGAGCCTGAGATTGATATTTCCGAGGATCGTCCAATCGTGTTCTACGACGTTGAGGTCTTCCCTAACCTGTTCATCGTGAACTGGAAGTACCAAGGGGCAGGCAAATCCGTTGTTCGAATGATCAACCCGACATCGCAGGATATTGAGAAGCTGTTTCGCTATAGACTTGTGGGCTTCAACTGCAGACGGTACGATAATCATATTCTCTATGCTCGTCTGATGGGATATTCCAATGAACAGCTGTATAAGCTGTCGAAGCGAATCATCGAAGGCGACCGTACAGCGTTCTTTGGAGAAGCATACAACTTGTCATGGACTGATGTGTATGATTTCTGCAGTAAGAAGCAGAGTCTGAAAAAATGGGAGATCGAACTTGGAATCCACCATAAGGAACTCGGTCTTCCTTGGGATCAGCCTGTACCGGAAGAGCTTTGGTCGAGGGTGGCCGAATATTGCGATAACGATGTTCTCGCCACGGAAGCGACGTTTGATGCGAACCAGGCAGACTTTACTGCGAGACAGATTCTGGCAGATTTGGCAGGTCTGACGGTTAACGACACGACCAATACGCTCACCGGCAGAATTATATTTGGCGACGATAGAAAACCAAATAGCCAGTTCCAGTATCGCAATATGGGGATTCTGGAAGGCAAAGCGGACATACTTCCCCACGAACTTATCAATGAAGGCGTCGATCCGTTGTACACCGTCTTCAAAGACGGAAAGCCAATTTTCCCGGGTTATATTTATGAGAAGGGTGTTTCCACTTATCGTGGAATCGAAGTCGGCGAAGGCGGTTATGTCTTTGCGACGCCTGGCATGTATGGGAATGTTGCGCTGCTCGACGTTGAGTCGATGCATCCGCATAGTGCGATTGCCGAAAATCTATTCGGTAAGTACACCAAGAACTTCAATGATATTTTGCAGGCAAGACTCGCGATCAAGCATAAGGACTATAACAAGGCCAAAAAGCTGTTCGGCGGGAGACTTGCAAAGTATTTAACCGATGAAGCATCTGCTGATTCGTTGTCTAAGGCGCTGAAGATTGCAATTAACAGCGTGTACGGTCTCACGTCCGCGAAATTTGACAATCTGTTCAGAGATAAGCGTAATGTTGACAACATTGTTGCCAAGCGTGGAGCTCTGTTTATGATCAATCTTCAGCATGAAGTGCAGAAACGCGGATACACTGTCGCACATATTAAGACCGACTCGATCAAGATTCCCGATGCAACCCCGAGCATTATTGACTTCGTCTGTCTGTACGGCAAGATTTATGGTTATCACTTTGAGCATGAGGCAACATATGACCGCATGTGCCTTGTAAACGATGCGGTTTATATTGCCAAATACGCCACTGTGGACCGCTGTATCGAGCTATATGGCGAGAAATACGTCAATAGCACAAAAGACACTCTGAAGGATTGCAAGAAGCACGGAGGAGAATGGACGGCTACAGGAACACAATTCCAGGTACCGTACGTGTTCAAAACCTTGTTCTCAAAAGAACCGATCGAGTTCCACGATCTTTGTGAGACGAAATCCGTGACAAGCGCATTATATTTGGACATGAACGAGGACCTTCCGAAGGACGAGCACAATTATATTTTCGTAGGACGAGTTGGTCTGTTCTGCCCAGTGAAGGCCGGAACTGGTGGCGGTCTGCTAATGCGTGAGACGAAAAACAACAAAACAGGCGAAATCGGGTATGCTGCAGCAACCGGAACAAAGGGTTACCGTTGGAAGGAATCTGAGACGGTTCGCGAGCTTGAGCAGTTTGATGATATTGATCGGACATATTACAACAAGCTTGTAGACGCTGCAGTTGAAGCGGTTTCGAAGTATGGAGATTTTGAATGGTTTGTTTCGGATGAGGCTGACGGCAGTTGGCCTCTCCCCGACGATTACCTTCCATTTTGATATTTGAAAAGGAGAGAAATAAGTTATGATCAAGACTCTGCCGAACGGTAGAAAACAGGTCGAATTCAACGACACACGATTCATTTTCAACACTAACTTTGAGGGTGATCCAAATAAAGATAATTTTGGATCGTCTGAAAGAAAAGGAAATGTTATAATTGGCGACCATGAACTCGCCGAGGAGCTTCGCAGAGACGGGTTCAATGTTCGCACGACGAAGCCGCGCCCCGGTTATGAGGACGAATTTACACCGGAGGATTATATTGCCGTAAAGGTGAATTTCAATACCCCTCCCGGTCTCAAGCCGCCTAAGATCTGCCTTGTTTCGGCGAACGGTAACCCCATCCCTCTCGATGAGGAGTCGATCAAGACGATTGATGAACTGCAGCTTAGCCGTTCGATTGCAAATGTTAATGTCACATGCAATCTCCGTTACAACAAAGATGGGCGCAACACTTTGTATGTTCAGTATATGTATGTCGAGCAGGATGTTGACAACGATCCGTACGCGGCGAGATACCAGCATCCGGATGAGGATGATGATCTCCCGTTCTGATTGATATTTGCGGTGCCGGCTTAGCATGCCCGGTTAAATGTCCAGTAAGGAGCTACCCAGCTGTGCACGGCTATGGGGGCAGGAGGAAACAGCCGCAATTGATATTTTAAAGAAAGGTGAATCTGTATGGACAAACGCCATGAATTAAAAGGCTCAGATGAGCGATTTGATAGTTTCCTGTGCAAGAAGAATGATATTATCGTTGATGCCGCATATGAACTCGGCTATCAACTGTCGCGAGAACCGCTTGATTACAGCATGGACTGGATTGGTGAGATCATTGATGCCGCTGGGGCCATTCTGAAAAAGAAAGGGTATGATATTTGCTACCCGTTTTTCGAATCCGAATCGAGCGGCGAACAGGAGGTTCCATGCTATCGAGGAACCGATTGCAATAAGAAAGAATGCCAGTTCATTGTGATTGAGAACGTAAGAAAAGAGAGGCGATCCGAATGAATGACGATTTGAAAGAAGTCAGGTTTGATATTTACTGCGACCTTTGTATATACAAGGACAAACCCGAAAAGGAGGATCCGTGTAATGAGTGCCTGAATTATGGAATGATGGAAGAAACGGAGCGTCCTTACTATTTCAAGCAAGCGTGATGTCAAGGATTACTTTGTATGAGCATCAGCGCAAGGCTTTGGAGAAGATGCACGATGGATGCATTCTCTGCGGAGGCGTCGGAAGCGGAAAGTCTCGAACCGCATTGGCATACTATTATATTTCGCAAGGTGGCAAGACTGATGCAGACGATGAGGTCCGAATGAAACAGCGGCCTCTTGACCTTTATATTATCACCACTGCTCAGAAACGAGATACGCTTGAATGGGAACATGAGCTGGCGCCTTTCCTGCTGTCTACTCACGATGACTGCAACGGTTACGCAAACATCGTTCGTGTCGATTCGTGGAACAATATTAAGAAATACGTCAAAGTGAAGAACGCATTCTTTATATTTGATGAGCAGCACGTGAAGGGCTATGGTGCATGGTCAAAGACCTTCCTTAAGATAGTGAAAGAGAATCGATGGATTCTTCTATCGGCGACACCCGGTGACAAGTGGGAGGATTATATTCCGGTCTTCATCGCGAATGGCTTCTACAAGAACAAGCGCGATTTTGACGACCAGCATATTGTCTTGAATCCATATGTCAAATTTAGGCAGGTGTACAAATACCTCAACACCGGTCGTTTGATTCGTTGCCGTAACAGAGTCCTGATCAAAATGGATTTCGAACGAAAAACCGTTGTGCATCACGAAGATGTCTATGTCAGCTACGATAAAGCCTTGTACAAGGATATTTGCCGAACTCGCTGGGATATTTGGCAGAACAAACCGTTTAAGAATGCCGCGCAGTATTGCCAGGCTTTGAGACGGGTTGTGACCTCTGATATTTCCAGACAGATCGCTCTACTCGAGATATTTGAGAACCATCCGAAGATCATTGTGTTTTACAATTACGACTATGAGCTTGATATTCTCAGAGATCTTGGGTGGGGCGATGGTGTTAAGTTAGCAGAGTGGAACGGGCACAAGCACCAGCCGATTCCCACCGGAGATAGTTGGGTATATCTTGTAAATTACAATGCCGGCGCTGAAGGTTGGAACTGCGTGACGACTGATACGATCGTGTTCTATTCGCAGAACTATTCGTACAGTGTGATGGTGCAGACTGCGGGACGAATTGACAGATTAAACACGCCTTTTCGAGATTTATATTACTATCACCTAAAATCCCGATCTGGTATTGACCTTGCGATTTCGCAAGCGATTAAGAACAAGAAGGAATTCAATGAAGGAAAATTCTACACGAAAGCAATACAATAAAGAAGTTCGTGTTTACTTAACCGATGAGGAATTTGCAGAACTTCAATCGATCGCAAAGCATCAGGGCTGTTCAATGTCTCATGTTCTTAGGCAGGGACTTGGAGCTTTGGCAATTGAACGGGAGCGAAGCAAAATGAGGTTTGAAAGATATTTGAGGGGCGAAAACAAACATTAAATTCGCGAAATTTACAAGGGCTTTAGTGGAGAGTTAGCAGCTCGAATGTTGCTAGCTCTCTATTATTTTCAGAAAGGCGGAGTTCAAATGAGCAAAATTGTTGAAATCATCGAAACACTGAAGCACCATCGGAGACTACCTGGAGACCTAGCAAATTACGGCATTGGAACTGCACTTCTCGCCGGCGGGCTTAAGATCATCATCGGAAGACTCCAGTATGATGCTTATGCCCAGACGCTGGATGATATTTTCAATTCCGGCGATAACGGAGTTGTGTTCAGTTCCAAGAATCTCGGAAAAGTCGTGTTCAAGGCCGCGCAGATCGTGGAAGAGGTGACTGACAAATGATGCCGGAATCGTGGATGTATGGTATTCCCGACCATATTAGGGCGTTTGGAGATATTCTCATATCCGCCAACCAAAATACTCGTGAAGATATTCCCGAAAAAACGAAAGGAGAAGAAAAAACCATGGCAAAGTCCGAAGCAAGAAAGAAGTTCGAGGAGACCGTCGACCAGGCCGAGCAGATTATGAAGGAGGAGCTCGAGCAGGAACGAATCGAGGCCGAGATTAAGCAGATGGTCAAGGAGGCTCACCGCCTTCATAACATGTACACGGCATTCATTACCGCTGGCTTCACCGAAGAGCAGGCTTGGAAGCTGTTGACGATGCAGAGCGACATTGATATTTCTGATTGAGGAGGATGTTTTATGCTTGAAATCACAAATGCCGAGGTTCTCGGTTGGGAGCACGTCGTCCGAGGTATGCGCAATCCGATGAACTCTTGGGAGAAGTCGGATAGCTGGTTTGATATTCAGTCGTTCTATGAAAGTGACGGTGCAAGAGACTGCGGCGTCGAATCATATTATGGACGAAATGTCGCCGGTAGGTGTAGTGATCCGTGGGAGTATGATTGCCCTTATGTTGATACGCACACGTATACATCTACCGATGTTTTTGGCGGCGATTCTTGGATCGGTCCCAACGACCTCGACCTGATGAAGCGTCTTGCTGCTGGCGGTCCGGTTCACGCGAAGTACCGTCGTATGATCGTCGTCTACCTTGATATTCTCGCTCCGCTGTATTGGTGGAAGGAGTTCGACACGTACAAGGTCGGTACGGTTGCAAACAGCTGCTCCACCATGCACAAGATCCATGCGAAGGCGTTCACTACGTCGGACTTCTCTACTGAGCATCTCAACAACGACAGTGCTCAGCTTCTCGAGGAGACCATTGATATTCTGAACGTGTATCGCGATCGATTCCTTGACAGTAAGGATAAGGGCGATTGGTGGCAGATGATCCAGCTTCTCCCTTCTTCCTACAACCAGAAGCGGACGATCATGCTGAACTATGAGGTGCTCCATAACATCTACCATAGCCGTAAGGATCATAAGCTTGATGAATGGCATACGTTCTGCGATTGGATCGAGATACTCCCGGTTCACGAGATCATTACCGATGAAAAGTAACTTCGAAACCCATTATAGCTTTAGCATCGATCAAGACGGTGTTCTTCGAGTCTATGCCCCTGGTGGAATGCTTATCGGCACGAAATCCGGATGTAAGGACTTTGGAAAGCGCCGTCTTGAGCGCATTCTTCATGAAATCATCGAGGAATATCGAAAGGAGAAGTTGAAATGAATAACACATGTTGCATTATTACACCAACGGGCTGCATTCCAGTGCGCACAGAAGAGGACAAAGAACCTTTGAAAGATATGCGTGAGAATGTGCACGGATATTGGAAAGGCAATGCAACAAGTGCGTTTAATGTGTATTGCTCTGTGTGCGGCCATGAATGCGGCGTGTGTTTTAAGTTCTGCCCGTATTGCGGTGCAATCATGGACGGAGACGACAAATCTTGAAAGCAGCCACGCTCAAAATGAAAGGAGAAATAGGCCATGTACGGAGAAACAGCTCGAGAGCCTCGTCCGATTCCTGTAAATGACGAACCGAGAGAAACAATCAAAGATATTTCTTGGGAGATTGACGAATGCACTGCACACATTGACGAAAATCTTATGTATATTTATGAGTTTTTAACCGGTGAAGAATTAGATACTCTCGACCATCGTGACGTTAACAACTTCCGCGATTGTCTTGAGACTATTAGGATTCGTTCTCGTAGGACACATGAAATCACCGAGCAAATCATTCGTGTCCTGTATAAGTAAAGCAGCCACGCTCAAAATGAAAGGAGAAGCAGTTATGAAAACCATGCATGTTAAGCTCACGTTCATCGAGGATATTCTCGGCACCATGCCCGCTAATGAGGACTTGTACAGTGAACATATCGGCAGCAAAGCCCCCAACGCGGCAACCATCGAGGACGAAATCGCTGCCATTGGTGTTGATGGAGTCGTTGAGAAGGGTATGACCATCTTCCCGAAGTTGGAGGATGGCACGCCTTTCCTCTACGACTACCAGATCAAGGGCTTCTTCAAGGACACCTGCGGCGGTCTCCGCAAGGTTAAGGATACGAAAAGCTCGAAGATCAAGGCGTATAAGAAGGAAATTGATAAGCTGATCTTCCCTTCTCCTCGCCAGATTCCGTTCGAGAACTTTGGCGTGATCGGCGAATGCGAGCGCCCTCTCAGAGCTCAGACCATGCAGGGAGAGCGTATCAGTCTTGCTTGCAGTGAATCGATCAAGGCTGGTGCCACCGTCACGTTTGATATTGTGATGTTGTCTGAGGACCACGCCGACCTCGTTCGCGAATGGCTTGACTATGGCTTCTTCTCTGGTATCGGCCAGTGGAGAAATTCCGGTAAGGGCCGTTTCACCTGGGAAGAGCTCGACGATAACGGCAATGTGATCCGCTAAGGCTCCGCCTCGTGACGCACTGAACAGCCAGGCAAAGGATTGGCACGGAAAGGCTCAGCATAGTTACGCGTGGCAATGGTATTGCGTTGCACAGTACAGAAATGCACAGCTATGGTGCTGCCCAGCATAGATCCGAGATGCGCCGCTAAGGCAAAGGATTGGCACGGGAAGGTTCAGCATAGTTACGCGTGGCAATGGAGATGCTATGCCCGGAGAAGACTTGCGTTGCTAAGGCAAGGAATGGCCCTGCACAGCAAAGGCATGGCTATGCTTTGAGACGACTAGCTTCGCAAAGGTAGAGATAGGAAAGGCATTGCATAGCAACGGAGCAGCGAGGAATCGCTTGGCAGGGCAATGGTTATGCTTTGAGGCGACTAGCAAGGCAAAGGATAGGCATGGAAAGGCTCAGAAGAGCGGAGAAAAGCAACGGCAATGCGAAGCGCAGATGTGCGATGGCATAGTAATGAACAGAGTAGCTTAGCTAAGGAATGGCAAGGCGTTGAAGCGCAGTGTATTGCTATGCAAAGGCCTTGCGCGGAGCTGTAGGGCGAGGCAAAGGTAAGGCGCAGGACCGCGATGCACTGCTATGCAAAGACAAAGCGAGGTTCGATGGCTGAATAGCCTGGCACGGTAAGATTCCGTGGGGAGTAGTCGGTTTCGATTGCTCCTAACGCTTATACCCCTTATGAATTCTGGAGTCATGACCGGTCATAGGGGCGTCCGCGATTGACGAAACAATCGAAGCATGGAAATGCTACCATGCGAGCGCGTAATTCACCAAAGTGCATCCTTGACGGTGGGAGGGGCGAGTATCGCTGGTTAAACCGTCCGCGCTTATGCTCCTGCAGCTCAATCGGTTTGAGCAATCGCCTTATAAGCGATAGACTGTCGGTTCGATCCCGACCAGGAGCACCATTGATATTTTGAAAGGAGAAAAGAAAAAATGAAAACTATCAAAATTTTGAAGATTGCTGCTTGGCTTGGAACTCTCGCAATAGCATATTATGTCGGAAAAGATGCCGGCGAGACTGATCAGTTGATCGAAAATGGCGAACGTATTAAGGCAGAGACTGAAAGACTGATTAAAATCTTTTGTGATGATATGGGCGATGATGCCCAGTTTGATATTTTTGAGTTTTGAAAGGAGAATTACCATGGACGAACTGAACTCTTTACTGACTTGGATTGCGAAGAATGAGCCTTCTCCTGATTCGGAGCAAAGGGATCGTTTCATGCGACTCAATCTTTCTCCCGAGGTTATGCATGCCTGGTATGCCGGGTACTCTACTGCGCAGATTGATATTCTTACCAAAGGGCAGGAGATTCTTCGAAAAGGGTCTAATTGATATTTTGAAAGGAGAAAACGAATGGGATACTATGCATCCGGTGGCGGCGAGATTCATCTGAGGCCAAATCTTACAGAAAGCGAATGGGAAAAGGTTAAAGGAATCGTCAATGACTGTGATATTTTTGATGGGCTTTGGCTGTATTCCGAGGATAACACGATCCTTGTTTCTCATGGGGACAAGTATCGATCCGATTGGGTAGCTGACTTTATGCACTGCATTCAACCATTTGTGAAGGATGGAGAATTGATATTTGTAGGAGAAGACAATGCCCACTGGAAGATTGTGTTCGAAGATGAAAATTGGATGGAATACGATGGTGAGGTTGTGTACAAGGAGAAACGAGAACTCCAGTAATGGGGCTCTTTTATATTTTACAGGAGGTGAAAAGTTTGTACGCGGTGTTTATTGCCGGAGAATTACATCCACTTGGAATGGATAAGATGTGCAGCAACGGACTCATCATTAGTGAAATGATATTTGCAGATCGGCATGGCGCAATGGTTCTGATGTCAAGGGCCAAGAGAGATCCGAAGTATAAGGATGAGAAACTTTATATTCGCGAGGTTGATCCGCGGCAAGCAGAGTTGAACGGCTGGGTTAATGCGAGATGGCCTCCTGTCTGCAAGCTTTGATATTTTCCCTTCGCGAAATTTGCAAGGACTATAATGAAGGGAGAGATGAAAAATGTTTACTAAGAAAATGGTTATTGGATGGGCAATCAATGCCGCGGTGAACTACATTATCTACCGGATTACGGTAAGAGCCATTGCGAATATTGATATTGGTGGCGATTACCAGGAATGGTATAATATTGGTTACCGTGACGGCTGGGACGCCTGCATGAGACCGGATGAAGAACATAAAGTAATTATTGCGAACTTCGTTGAAAGAGCCTAACAACGGCTCTTTCTTTTATATTTTAGGGGGTAACGACGTTGGGTTTTGTCATTAGCGACGCTCCTTGCAAGGACTGTGTTGACAGAAAATTGAGGTGCCATTCGTCTTGTGAGAAGTATCAGGCATTTAAGGAACGAAATCAGAAGCGCTTAGATGAGCAGCACAAACAAGCTGAAGAAACTGCGGCAAGGGTTGCAAGAAAGAGGCGCTTTCAGAATTATATTCGAAAAGAGACAATCCCGGATAGTAGCTTTAAGCGTATTAAGAAGATTTGATATTTTCCCTTCGCGAAATTTACAAGGGCTATAATGAAAGGAGAGATAAAAAATGAAAAAGATTCTTTGGTTCATTATTGGTGCCACACTGGTCGTCACGCACATTGTGTGCTTGATCGGTGGCCTGTTTTGGGGCGCATTGGTGGAACATGATTGTAAAGTTTGGGATCACGCCTTTGGAGAAGAGTCCTAACAAGGGCTCTTCTTTTTGCTCTATCTTAGATTAGAATTTTGTCTAATCTAAGATATAATTTTGAGTGAAAATGGTCTGTTCGCGAAAATTACAAGCCCTTTTAAGAGCGAAATGTGAAAATTGTGTGAAATTTATGTGAAAATTGGCCTTTTTCTGGCCATTTTTATTTTGCTAAAAAGTGGGCTGGCCACTTTTGTTTGAGAAAATGACAGGAATTTTGGCAAAAATCGTCAAAAAATCGCGATTTTCTGGCCATTTGGCCACTTTCTGCCCACTTTTGAAAACAAAAATGGCCAGCGATTTTCCGCATAAATAAGCCATTTTTTGGGCGTCTGGCCACTTTCCCACTTTTTTTTGCCAGTAAATACGAAAAAAAAGTATAGTTATTTTAATAAAAGTCACGAAAAAAGTGGCCATTTGGCCAGAAGATAATTTTCATTTAGATGATCATCTAAATGAGGCACTTTTTGCGTTTCACGAAGCTTATTGATATTTTCTCAAATCTTGGCTAAATTGTTGTTTCTCGCGAGCTTCACAAGCCCCTATATGAGAAGACGGAGAGCTCTTTGCTTCTTGAATCGAAGAGTGTCGTTTGATATTCTTGTAATGGATGACGGCACGCCACCGAAGATTTGGGAGGTAATGAAAATGAGCGCACGAAGAAAGAACATGACCGACGGGCAGGAAGAGATTTATATTTGCCCGGAATGCGGCAAGCGGATGACTCGACTGATTGAACCGTCCTGTGACGAACTCGTATGCGAAAGCTGCGGATGCTCGTTCGATACGGAACGGTATGGCATGACGGATGAAGAGCATGAAGCTCTCTACCCGTCTGAGGAGGAAGTGCTGGGTTATGTGTTGCTGGATGATTCTGATGAGGAAGACGCCGGCGAGACATACGATGAAGTGTGCGGAGAATTGGACGACTGACTGATTCTTCAAAGAGGAGTCCTAACAAGGGCTCTTCTTTTTTGATATTCGCGAAGTTTACAAGGATTTTTATGAAAGGAGATGAAAACAATGAGGAACATACCGGAATATGTTAGTAAAGCGATCAACGATGTTGTCGAGTCCGATTTCAATCCTGATATCATTATGTGGGCAATGGACGATTGTTATACCCAAGGTTTGATAAACGGGAGAGTAGAGGGCGCTGTTATTGAAATGATCGCAACATTAACTACCGCTTTGTGCCTGGCAAAACTTATCATTTATATCAAAAAGAAAGAGGAGTCCTAACAAGGACTCTTTCTTTTTGATATTTTGCAATTCGCGAAAATTACAAGCCCTTTTATGAGAGAGAAGGATAGAAGCTGCGCTTCTCCTTCTCTCTTTTATATTTGGGAGGAGGAAAATCTGTGGCGCGAAGTTCGAGATTGGAGAGCGGATTTCAAGATCGGTTGATCGAACATATCGAGGGTATGTTTCCTGGCTGTATGGTTTTTAAGATGGACCAGTGGCAAGGCATTCCTGATCTATTGATATTGTACGGCCGACAGTGGGCTTCACTCGAGTGCAAGCGGGAGGAGGACGCGAGCAAACGAATGAATCAGGATTACTATGTCAATCTGATGAACGACATGTCCTTTTCGAGATTTATATTTCCGGAGAACCGAGAGGAGGTATTACATGAACTTCAACAAGCATTCGGGCTTTGAAGGAAGACATGCGCTTCTTGGTGCATCGAAGTTTTACTGGCTTGGTTATGATGCCGATAAAGTGGCCGATTTATATTTAAACCAGCTTGCCGTTAAGAAAGGGACTGAACTGCACGCGTTTGCGGAACAGTGTATTCGACTCGGTCAAAAGCTTCCAAAATCGAAGAAGACCCTTAACATGTATGTTAATGATGCGATCGGTTTTAAGATGACGCCCGAGCAGATTTTATATTATTCGGAGAACTGTTTCGGAACCGCTGATGCGATTTCTTTTCGAGATGACTTTCTTCGCATTCACGATTTGAAAACCGGCGTATCAAAAACGCATATGGAGCAGCTATTGATATATGCTGCTCTTTTTTGTTTGGAGTATCGGATTCGTCCAGCAAACATCGGCATGGAACTTCGCATTTACCAGAATGATGAGGTCATCTATGCGAATCCGGGTGTTGATGATATTGCTCCGATCATGGATAAGATCATCACATTTGACAAAATCATCAGCAAATTAAGAGAACGGGAGGAAGATGCATGAATCCAATCGCAAATGATATTCTGATGCATTACGGCGTCAGTGTTAAAGACGGTGCGCCTGGTCGAGGCTCTGGACGATATGCACTCGGTAGCGGTGAAAACCCGTTTCAGCGTCCGACTGATTTTCTTGATCGTGTTGACGCGATGCATAAGGAAGGAAAAACAGAACTCGAGATTGCAAATGAGTTTAATCTGACAACCACTCAGCTTCGTATTCAGAAATCTATTGCAAATAATGAGCGCAGAGCTGCGCAGATTGCAAGAATTAAAGAGCTTGAGGCTCAGGGGTTAAATCGAAGCCAGATTGCCAGTGAGCTTGGTTTTAAAAATGAGTCTTCAATTCGTTCCCTGATGAACGAAGAGACTACAAGAAGAAAAAATCAGGCTCAGGCCGCTGCAGACCAACTTAAGAAGATTGTTGACGAGCGAGGAATGATCGATGTTGGAGAAGGCGCTCAGTATGATCTGAATATTTCGAAGGAAAAGATGCGAGAGGCGCTTGAGATTCTCGCTGCTGAAGGATATCCGGTATACGGCGGAGGTATTTCTCAGGTTACAAATCCGGGAAGACAGACGAGCCAGTTGGTTCTTTGCCCTCCTGGAACCGAACATAAAGAGATTTATGACTTCGATAAAGTGCACTCCATCAAGGATTATATTTATGACAACGACGAAGAAGAGTTTCGTCCGTCTTTTGTATATCCTGAAAGCATCGATTCAAAAAGAATTGCTGTTAAATACCGTGAAGATGGCGGAGCTTCAAAAGATGGTGTTATTGAGATTCGCCGTGGTGTCGAAGATCTCGATCTTGGCAATTCGCACTATGCGCAGGTGCGAATTCTCGTTGACGGTGATCGATACCTTAAAGGAATGGCTTTATATTCTGACAACGTTCCGGAGGGCTATGATATTTTGTTCAACACAAGTAAGTCGAACAGCAAGCCATTACGAGATGTGTTGAAGGAAGCTAAGACGAAAGAACAGGATCCTGATAATCCGTTTGGCGCTCTTATAAAGAACGGAATTTACGACCCAGATGATCCTAATATGGATCCTGATATTTTCAGAGGCGGCCAAAGTTATTATTACGACAAAAATGGCAACAAGCGACTTTCGGCAATTAACAAAACCAAAATGGAAGGCGACTGGAATGAATGGAGCGACAGCCTTCCCTCTCAGTTTCTCTCAAAACAGAAAATGGATCTTATCAATCGTCAGCTTAAGCTCACAAAAGACGACAAGCTCATGGAGTTCAATGATATTTGTGCGCTTACTAATCCAACTGTTAAGAAGAAGCTGCTTATGGATTTTGCCGAAGATTGCGATTCTTCCGCTGTGCATCTTCAGGCCGCTGCTCTTCCGAGACAAAAATATCAGGTCATTCTTCCTTTAAATGATATTAAGGATAATGAGGTCTATGCCCCAAATTATGAGAATGGCGAAAAAGTTGCTCTTGTTCGCTTTCCGCATGAAGGAACTTTTGAAATTCCGATTCTTACCGTAAACAATAAAAATGTTGAGGGTAAAAAGGTAATTGGAAATGATTCAAAAGATGCTGTCGGCATAAATTCGCATGTTGCCGAACGTCTTTCTGGAGCAGATTTTGATGGCGATACCGTAATGGTTATACCCACGAGAAACATTGATATTTCTTCCAAACCCCAACTTAAAGATCTGGAAGGTTTCGATGCCAAAATAGAGTATGGCGGCAAGAAAAAAGGAACATATCGTCATCTGTCTAAAGAAGCCACTCAGACCGAGATGGGAAAGATTTCTAATCTGATTACAGATATGACCCTCAGAGGGGCAACGGATTCTGAGTTAGCTCGAGCTGTAAAACATTCGATGGTTGTTATTGACGCCAACAAACACGATTTGGATTACAAACAAAGCGAGCTTGACAATGGCATTAAAGAACTTAAGAAAAAGTATCAGGGCCACTACGACGATGATGGAAGTTATCATGAAGGCGCCGGAACTTTGATATCTAGAGCAAAGGGCGAAACATCTGTTCTTAGAAGTATAGGTTCTCAAAAGATTGATCCGGAAACCGGAGAAGCTTATTACAAGAGAGACACTGAAACTTATGAGCAGAAAAAGAAAGTCTATGCTAAAGACGAAAAAGGTAAACGGATTAAGGACGAGAATGGAAATTACGTCTTTGAAAAAGATCCTAACACCGGAAAAGATCTGCTTGTAGGGACCGGTAAGATGAAGAATCGTCTTCAGAAGAGTACCCAAATGGCCGACACAAAGGACGCATATACTCTTGTTTCTGATGCTAGAACTCCTCAGGAACTTGCTTATGCTGATTACGCAAATTTCTGCAAGTCTCTTGCAAACTCTGCGCGTAAAGAGTATTTGGCGACTGGTAATCTTAAGTATGATCCTTCTGCCAAGAAGACGTATGAAAAAGAGTACAAATCTTTAGAGGCAAAACTCTTAGAAGCTTCTAAAAATGCCCCCCGTGAACGTGAAGCTCAGCGTCGTGCAAATGAAGCTGTCAATCGTGCCAAAGAAGCAAATCCTGATATGACGACAAAAGAGATTAAGAAGAAGAGTCAGCAAGCTCTTGAGCAGGCAAGAAACGAAGTTGGTGCTAAGAGAAAAACTATTGACATTACTGAAAAAGAATGGGAAGCTATTCAAGCTGGCGCTATTACGGAGAATAAACTCTCGAAGATTCTTCGTTATGCAGATGGCGATCAAGTTCGTCAGTATTCCACACCTCGAGGTAACAACAATGTTTTAAGCGATGTTAAACAGAGGAAAATTAAGAGCATGAAGGCTATGGGCTACACAAATCAGCAGATTGCTGAAGCTGTTGGCGTTTCTACCTCTACTGTTAATGAGTATTCTTAAGAAAGGAGTGAGAGCTTTTGAAATACGCTTTGACAACTGTTGACAATCCTTATGATCCTTCTACAGAGTTTAACAAATGGTTTCTCTTTGATGCAGAGAAAGGATACAATTCTTGTGCGTATCTTGCAAGAATTGCTCGAACTTCGGATGCAAACACGGAAGAAGAGAATGATCGAGAGATTGAACGTGCAATCGATGAGATCATAAGACACGATTTTCTTAATGTTTATAAGAAAATTCCGCTAACACCTGAGAATGAAGAAGAAAAGTCTTGAGAAAAAGTTTTTTGAGACTAAAATTCTTTAAAAATTCTTGAGATTGATAGGGGGGAGGGGGTCAAAAAATTACACCCCCTCCCTTCAT
>Ga0326512_10000171_pt1 | contig 55650 bp, 43 predicted proteins | sample 1_2617_0518_D_FD_203652 | JGI IMG/M metagenome (GOLD analysis project Ga0326512, IMG submission 203652) | Bovine rumen microbial communities from UC Davis, California, United States - 1_2617_0518 | ecosystem: Host-associated > Mammals > Digestive system > Stomach > Rumen | place: USA...
GTTTTCAATAGTGTAATTATGGACGCCTTCAACTTGCAAATCATACACTTTACCGGTGTAATTGAAATGACGGACTGATTTGACAATGAATGCTGATTTTCCAACATTATACACATAATCATCAGTCAAATCATCATAAGCGATTTCATCATTATTTGTATTTAATGCAATGATGCCATCATCATTAGTGAACGACTTGATTGATGCGTCACTCTCCAATGCGTTCAATGCCATGAGTTCACGATGAGTCCTATAACTTACGAAATCGCCATTCTTATATGAATGGAATAAATGCGATGTTCCGTCATCATCAATTAGTGTGTCATCATCTGAGTGCGAGCCATCCCATGAATTATTCGCATTATCGGCAGGGCCGATAACCACGCTGCCATCATGCAGTTCCTGTGCCTGCATGAAACCATTGTCAGCATCGAATAGCATGTGATCGGCAGTGCAGCGAATGATAGTTCCGTCATTGAATGTTATTTCAACGCAATCCTCGTTATTCACATCATATTCGAATACTTTTTCAACCTCATGATATGTGGCGTCATGAGTTTGTGCTTTTGAACCAACTTTAACTTTTTCAATTGGTGTCATGATGCCATTCCCAATACGAACACGAGAACCTGGTAGAAAACAGCCGCGTCCATATCCCACTCTGATGCCATTATTACGCGCCCAGTCAATGTAATCCTTGACAACAAGCATGTATTGGACGAAATTGTTATCAGTGAACACGGGGAGTTCATGATTTATGCGTTTCACCGCCTCCGCTTTTACTTCCGGCGATGCGTCCGAGCGCTTCTTTTTCAAACCTTCCTTGATTTCATGCTTGAACCATCCGATTTCATCATAACCATCCGGGATTTCAACTTCCGGACGCAAATCGGAACGCAATTTGAATTCAATGTGCTCAACCATGTCCGCGATGCGCATGGTGTTGTCAACCGCTTCCGGATGTTCATGGAACACCGGGATTGACAGCATTTCATCCCGTGTTTTCAAATAATATTCATTACCATTGAACGCGAAACGCTTTCCTCCCTCATCATATGGCAAGTCATACATTGTCGCTTTTGAATTGGCGCATAGCATTTCCTCATGATGCGGCGCATCCTCATGATTACAATAATGCGAATCATTAGTAGCGAGTAACGGCAGATTCAAATCATCCGCGAGTTTCAACAGTTTCGGGATGGCGATACGTTCAATGTCCTTACCTTGCGCCATGCTGTGATCCATGAGTTCAACGAAATAGCGACCTTCGAAAATTTCACTCATTCGACGCGCGTAATCATAAGCCTGCTCATCCTGACCGAGACGGAACCGTGTTTGGATTTCACCTGATGGACAACCAGTAGTTGCTATTAGTCCGGCGTTATGCCTTGCCAGCATGTCCAAATCCATGCGTGGTTTCATATAATAATTCCCCTCGCCATCCGGTAAGTCAAGATGATTGAACTCATTGCCTTCCATGCTTGCCTCGCGGACAAGCGCATACAATGAATGCAATCCCTCATCATTCATCGCCCATAATGTCATGTGCAGGTAAGCGCCGTTACCGGAAACATCAATTCCCTCCTGTCCCGGTTTGCCATAACGGACAGGCTGATGGACTTTGGCTCCCATTGGATTCACTGGTGCCACATACGCCTCAATTCCCGGTATTGGCTTAATTCCGGCTTTATTGCATTTCTGGATGAATGAGAACAATCCGCATACGTTACCATGATCGGTAAGTCCGAGCGCCGGTTGTCCCATTTCCACGGCGCGTGCAATGTATTCATCAACTGTTCCGAAACCATCCAATAGGCTGTAATCGCTGTGATTATGCAGATTAACGAAATTATCCACTTCCACTCCCTGTTCATTGAATCCTTACTGAATACAATGATATCAACGGAACCGCATCATCTGGAACCTGAGAACGGAACGGTGTTATCATTCCATGATGGCAAATGTTATCATGAATTCATGATACTTTCGCGGGTTCATAATCGGTAATTGATTTGCATATAATGTTATAAGCTATTATTTTTATGAAATCGGCATTGAATCCAATTGGTTTCAGATTGCCAATGTCAACATTTGAAAGCGTTTCCGCAGCATTAGCAAGCGTGCATGTCAACATCATGCATGAAATTATTGCAGATGAGCACATTTTACGGCATTTTCTCATCATGGATTTCATAATCATAAAACATTCCCCTATTGCGCGCGTTCCGTTTTATGTATCATTAACGCAGGTATTCAGTGGAACCGGCATCATAATACGTCCAATCACGAGTGAAATCAATGTAAGCATCATTAACCATATATTCATCCTGCTGATTATATGCAACCGGTTCATAATCATCCGGGACATCCTCGAACATACTTCCATTATGAACAATGAGAACATCAGAATCCATGTCAGTATTCGGTTTTTCAATGCCGAGATGAATATTTATGACATGACGTATTGCATTCAGCATGCGTTCATTATCCGCAAGCCAATCATCCTCCCATATGAAACGCAAATCAATACCGGATTCATGCGCGTCAAGCCATTTTCTATAATGATAATCAGCCGGAACACCAGTATCATCCGAATTTCTTGTTTCATTGAATTTATGGAATCTCATTCCATTGAATTCAAATGCCAGCATGAGTTCAGGAATGAACACATCCAATTGTTTATTTGATTTATTCTTTCCATTGGATGCCTTGCTTATGCTTATTCCACGGATGACATGCATGCCATCGGGTAGCAATGATTCCACGAATACCGCCATTTCATCTTCTTCCGCACTTGATTGCCGTCCGATGAGACATTCCGGACAACCTGTCCCACGATGGCAACGGTTATATGGCGATGCGAACCATTTATGATCAGGATTCTTATCGCATTTGAATTTAATGGGAACGCCAGAGCCAGCTGTTATCGTCCTTCCGTTTATTCCAGTTTCAGCGCTCCAATCAGTATCAATTTGCGCAGCGATTTCAGGATTAGTCGTCTCTAAATCATTATATCCAATGAGAACGCGATGACCGCTGCAATATGGACAATTCATGCCGGAATGAGTTCTATCATATGGTGTCATGCCGTATTCATGTCCATGCGGACATTTCCAGTTGATTTCAATTCCGCTTCCGGACATGACAGTTGACGGATCGCGTTCATCATTCCAATCAGGCATGAGTTCAGGGTGTTCAGTTTTAATGTCATTGACACCGGGAACCGCTTTCTGCCCAGCGCAATACACGCAACCGTGCTTAACAAATGAATCCACTGATTTGGTTAATTTATGACCGTTCTTGCATTCCCATTCCAATATTTTCTTTGATCCTACTGTGACTTTCGTCGCCATTGATGAGTCAACAAGCATAGCGGCGATTTCAGGATTAGTCGTTGCAATATCGTTCACACCTGGGACAACCTTCTTATTAGAACATATAGCGCATTTAATATTGAATCTGATTTTTAATCCGACTTTCGTCCATGTTATATGTCCTTTATCGCATATCCATTCCGCGAGATATGTCGAACCGCATGAAACCTCATATGGTGATTTAGTATTATGCGGACCCCAATGTTTGATAAGTTCAGGATGTTCCTCCGCCACGGTTCCACGTTTCTTCTGTCTTCCGCCGTTGCGTCCCATTATTTTATCCTTTCAAGTCAAAAATGCGCTGCAAGCGAACAATGATTCGATTGCAGCGCATAATGTTCATTGATTGCAATGATATCAATTTTATTCGCGGGTTAGAAATCCATAGCATCCTCGCTAATGTCATCGAAATTATCGGAAATCCACTGCTGACGAGTTTTGGAATCCTTGCCCAGGGCAAGTTCCAATATGCGTTCAGCGGGCTCAATGTCATTCATTGTGATTTGTTTCATGACACGGGTTTCCGGATTCATAAGGGTTACACGGGCATCCTCCGGTTCCATGCCGCCGAGTCCCTTATCACGGATTATGCCGTATGACACGCCCTTCTTTTTCAAATCCGCCTCAACCTCATTGAGTTCACTGCGATCCAATGCATACAATGTCTCCTTGCCTCCGCGAACTGAAACCTCAAACAACGGCGGATAAGTGACATACAAACGTCCAGCCTCAATGACTTTACGGAACAATGAATAGAACAGAACAAGTAGTAGGCATTGGATTGCATACCCGTCCGAATCTCCATCGGTCGAAATTACAACCCTGCCATACCTCATTTTGTCCAGATCGAAATCATCGCCAATCCCGGCACCGAGGCAGGTGATTATGCTCTGCACTTCCTCATTTGCCATCAATGCATCCGGTGTTGCCTTGTAAGCATTGATAATCTTGCCGCGAATCGGCAACAATGCCTGATAGCGGGCGTCACGGGCGCTTTTCAATCCGCCGAGAGCGGAATCGCCCTCACAGATGTGCAATTCGCTTTTGTCATCATTGATATACTTGCAGTCAACGAGTTTTGCTGGCATGACAGTTGAACGCAATGCCGCGTTAGCCTTACGCTGAGCATCACGAGCCGCTTTCTCGGACTGACGAATCCTGGACTCCTCGGCAACCTTGTTGCAGATGGCATCAACAACCTGTTTGTTCCTGCTGCTTGCGATGAATTCATTGAACGCATCAATGAGCGCATTCTTGATTGCCTTCTGGTTTTCGCTTCCGGACAGCTCCTCCTTAGACTGGCTGCTGAACATTGGTTCCGTCTGCTGGACGGACAGTACGACTGTTAAACCGAGACGGTAATCATCAATGATTGGCGGCGTGTGATCCTTCTGGATTTTGCCGCGCATGGTTTCGATGCGTCCATTGAACGCACTCACCATCGCCTGTTCGAATGCCTTCACATGGACTCCGCCGAGTTTCGTATGTATCGTGTTCACGAATGAATTCATCCTGTATTTCTCATCCGTGTTCCAACAGAACGCGACTTGAATCGGAACGTCACGCTGAACCGCTTGAATGTTGACTGTATCCGTTTTCTTATCCAATACCGGGGCTTCCTCAGTGTAATGTCCGACTGTTTCAACGAGCTGTATGCCGGTGAGACGATTCATGCTTGGTGAGAGATAATCGCAGAGACTGGTGATGCCATCGGGATAATGGAATGTCTCATGGTATGAATTGCCAGCATCATCCTTCTTCTTGTCATCAGTTACTTCCACTGTCAATTGCGGAACCAGATAAGCGGTGTATTTCACGCGGTCAATGATGTCATTGTCATCAAATGGCTTCTTTTCAACGAACGCATCATCGTCAAGCCAGAGACGGACAATGGTTCCGGTTTCATAATTCCGCTTCTCAGCGGCCTTGCGAGTGTCCTTGCTGACGCGCAGATATGATTTGTCCTTGCCCATCTCCTGCAAGGATGTGAACGGTGCGTTCATGCCATCGCCTTTAAAGAAACCGGGTTCGAAATCCTTGAATGAGAGCTCATATTTCTTGCCGTTGCGGAAGACTATGATATCAGCCCTACGAGAAACGCATACGCTTGAACTACCTCCGATTCCGTTCAAGCCGCTTGAATATGACTTTTTAGTAGAGAATTTTCCACCTGATTGAATCCTTCCCATTGCCATGTAAATACCGGATTCATGTGTCTTATGGTTCACATCCGTCGGAATGCCGCGTCCTGAATCCTGTATTTCAACGCATCCATCTTCATACATGTGAACACGGACATGTGTTCCGAATCCACCTCGAATCTCATCCGTCGCGTTATCCAGTATCTCACGGATTGCGACTGTTTTCTGTGCGGAATATTCATAGAACGGATCGCCAATGGGACCGAATGTCAGGCTCATGCGGGACAGCAGGTGGTTCCGTGGCGTCATGGCATCAATGGAATCAGCATTGTAATCATTAGTGTTTTCAACCATTTTACTGTAATAGTTCCTTTACTGTGTTTGCTGTTATTTGTATGCAATGATATCAATTGACGCATGTTACTGGTTCGCCATCATGATAATTCACGGTCATCATGCCTGCTGGCACGACATGTAATCCGTCATCAATCACCGGCTGATGTATTGTAATCATGTTTTCATCATGATTATCATAATGACCAATCATGCGTTTGTCGGTCATCAGGTTCAAATCAATTATTCCTGTTTTCGCGTTGACATGCTGGCATAGCAGTTTGAATGCGTTCATGTATTCTCCTTGTATGCAATCGAATCCGGTTATCATGCCATCAGATGTGGTTCCTATGCATGCGATGAGCATATCATCAGCATGCATTCCAATGATTGTCTCATGGTTCTTGTTATCATACTTATTATCATAGATGAATGGATTCACCGGGAAATCATATGATTTCAATTGTTTGAATGTCATGTTTCCTGTTATGTTCTCATGATTGCATAGTTTCATGATATAATCCGCCATCCTGTTCTCGTCATTCCAATCATATATTTGAATGAGGTTGATTCCGTGTTTCCATGCGAGCAGCGCGCGTTCGTTATGATATGTCGCATCATGTGGTTTATGCTTGTCGCATGGTTGTCCGCATTGGTTCCGTAGGCATGCGAATGAGACATCGATGTTATGCGTGACGGTAGGATTGATTTCAATGGCGACATTGCAATCAGGTATGAACATATCGAATATGGCGGTTTCCACATGATGTTCCATTTCAATGTCTCCAATGGGTTCGATTTTCTTCTTGAATTCCTTGTTCCGTTTTGAAACCGGTGAGCCATCACCGAATAATCGCCCGTTTTTCATATTGGATTCAATGATTTTCGCAAGTATTTCAGGGCTCAATGAAGGATGAGGCGATCCATATTTTTCCATCATTGTCTGTTCGCATTTTTCCATTAGAACATCACTCTGCCATGTTGTCGGCGCGCCATATCTTTCAATCATGGTTTTGCGCTGCTTATCAGTGTTGAACGCGAGTTTGCCACCATGCTTCTTCTTCTGGTTTTCAACTGCTTTTTTGGCGATTTCGGGATTCTGCGCAGGCCGGGCATATCCATATCGTTTAATGTTTGTTTCTACTTCTTTTCCTGTATTGAATGCAAGTTTGCCATTATTATTAGCGCGTTGTTTATCCAATAATTCCTTGCATAGTGCAGGATTCTTCATGTTGCTTGTGTAACCGAATCGTTCAATGCTTGTTTGCTCATATTTCCTGCGGACATCATCTGAATGAGCCGCGCAGGTGTCCGAGCACCATTTGTGTTCCTTTCCATCGCATGGCGCAACGAATTTCTGTCCGCATTGTTCGCATGTGTATTCGAAAGGCAATGAGCAGTATTGTATGCTGGATGTCATTTTCATTCTGATTACATGCTTGCATTTTGAGCATTCTTTCATTTGCGTTTCTGCATCGTAATTCGGCTTATTATTGCATTTTGGACATTCCGATAGTCCGCGTCTTTTTGAATTACCTGAGCAGATTGCATCCCATTCAAATCCGCATTTATCGCAATGATGCGTTCTTCTCATTTTACAGTATTTCGCAATGCGTTTGCTTGCCGAGTGGAATTCCTGTCCGCATACCACGCATGTGTTCAGGTATCCGTTGTTATCCGGGTCTTTCCTGATGCCGTTGTTCTCATTTGCATTCACGTATTCAATGATATCAATTTCATATGGTTCCAGTCTGTTTTTAACAGGGTTTTTATAATGGAAAAATAAGAATCCACGGTTGTTTTTCCGTGGATTCATCATAACGTTCCGGCATTGGCATGTTCCGCCGTGTTTTCACGGTTTCATGATGCCAGCCTGTTTTGCTTATGCACCTATTTATCTATCAAACCCGTTTCACTGCGTGGTTTGCGTTTGCTCCGAGCTGTTCTGTTTCAATGAATCCAATTGCGTTTTTATTGAATCCAATTGATTCTGCAATGATGTGATTTGCGTTTTCATATCATTGATTTCATTGGAATAATCCGGCGTGGCGGCATTCGTTGTTTCAGTGTCTGAATCGTCAGATGATTCCATTGATTCCAATGCGTTCAATCGTTTCTGCATGGCATCAATTTGTTTCTGGATTCCAGTGGCGCTGTCATTTGCCTTGTCCGCTTCCGATTGCGCCGCGTTAATCTGACTGGATACTTCAGCTTTAACCTGTTGTTTGATTGCGTTCTTCTCATTATCGGACAGTTTCTGGACTTCCTGAACGGTGACGTTCGTTACATCCGGTTTTTTCACATATGTCGTAGTCGCCCAGCTCATGCCGGATGTTATGAGTGCGACAATAAGGAAGAACAATGCCGTTTTCGTTATAGGGCTTAATGCCAGGTTGATTATCCATTCGCTGAATCGCGTGATTATGCTTTTGCCTTTATGGATATGCATATCGGTTTCATCCGTTGAATGAGATTCATTATCATTCTTCTCTCCTGCATGCATGTCCGACGAATGGCCGTTTACGTGGGCTTCGTCCGGCGCGTCAATGATGTTTCCGATGGATTCATGTGATTTCACGAGGCGTGCGCGGCCAGCATCACTGGAAATCGTTTTAACGGGGTTCTCAGCGGTTTTTATTTCCGATGCGATAACTTGTTCCTGTTTGACGGTTTCGTCCGTTAAAACACCGTTTAAATGCGTTTCAGAGGCATTATCCGGTTTGACTGGTTCCAATGTTGTCGTTGTCGTCATTGCATCCAATAGTTTCGCGTCGATCCTGTCGGAAATGCTGTCCGGCAGGATTTTCTCATATGGAACCGCATTGTAAGTGATTTTCGCCGCTGTTCGTTTCGTTTTCTTGATGACGCGCGTGTAAACCTCGCTCAGCACCGCTATGAGCATGCTGGATATGCCGACGATGAGCACACTGCCGACATATGATGTCAATCGCGTTGTTATCAATGACGCCGTGATGGCGGCGAATGCCGCTGCAAGCAGTTTCGTCGTGGACAAACCGCCTGTTTTCTTTTCCTTTTTATCCTGTTTTTCTTCTTTCTCACTCATTTTTCCGATTTTTATAATATAATGCTGATAAATTCATCATGATTATATCATTCATGACATGCTGAAAAGCATTGAACCGTATGAATCATCGCTCATCCGGTTCAATGAATGATTATCTGATTTCATGCTCACAATTCGGTTACAGTGTCCGCGATGCTGCGGATGATGTCATTGTGAGCGATGATTATGACTTGTCCATGTCCTGCTTCCTGAATCGTTTCAAGAATCGACTGTGCGCGGTTGTCATCCATTGCCGTCAGCACCTCATCAAGTATGAGCATGCTTGCGTCGCCGCCTGACAGCATTTCGCTTATCGCGAGACGCATGGAAATGGCGACTACGCTCTGTTCGCCGCCTGATAGCGCATGGACATCCAATTCCTTCCCGTTATCGTCCGTAACCGTGATGTTGTATTTCTCATCCATGTTAATCGAGGTGAATTTGCCGTCAGTTATCGCATTCATGAGATCGCTTGCGTAATCCGTGATTCTGGGAACAGTGTCTTTCGCGAGATGCTCACGGAAACCTGACAACACGGAAACACCGGCCTGTGCTATTTCGTTGCGTTCCAATGCGATTTTGCGTTGTTTCTCATATCGCTCCCTGCGTTCAATGCCGTCATGAGCGTTCCTCATGCGTTCATCCAGCAGTGCTTTGCGTCCTTTCAATTCCACCGCCTGCGATTTCATTTCCATGATGCGCGCAGTGCATTCATTCAGTTTCGTTTCAGTTGAACGCATTTTCCTGTCGCTTACAGGTTCCAAATCATCCAGTTCCGTTTTCGCCTGCTCAATCTGTTTTTCAAGCATTCCTATCTGATTGTTTGATTCAGTGAAATTCCTGCGCGCGTCATCATATTGTTTGACTTTCATTTCATCCATTCTGATGTCGGATATGCGTCCGCGAATGTTCCCGGTTTCCTTTTCCGTCGCTTTCAATTCTGATTTCATATCATCAATCGCTTTCAATGCGCTCACAGCAGCCGATTGTTTTGATTCTGCATCAATGATTGTCGTTTTCAGTGATTCCAGTTCCATGTCATGTGTTTTCAATGCGTTCAGCATGGTTTCAGCTGTTTCCAATGATGCGGTTGATTCTTTTATTGTCTTATCCGCGTCATTGATTATCCTGTTGAATTCCTTCCTGACATGTTCCGCGTCCTTTATCGGTTGCAGACATGTCGGGCATTTCCCTTCACCGGTTTCCAATGTTTCCATTGAATCCAACGCCTGTTCGCGCCGCGCTTTCGCATCCGCAATAGCAATGTTCGCATCATCAATCGTCCTCTCAAAACCGCTGATAGTCCCATCAGGTTTGCTGTTTTTCAGTTCCGCAAGTTTTGTTTTCAATGATTCCATTTGTTCATTTGACGGGGCTGCGTTCGCAATGGCTTCCAATTTTGCGTTTTCTGATTGCAATGCATGCAATCTGTTTTCAGCGTCAGTGAGTTGTTTTTCAAGTTCATCCGTGTTTCTGATTGACGGCAATGAATCTTTCATGACTGCAATGTTTTCCATGAGTTCATCACGTTGCGCCGTCAGTATTTTCAATGTGTTCTTATAACCGTCAATTTCATATGACAGTTTATTCGCCGCATCCCTGTCCGTTCGCATTTTCACTGTTTGCGCCGTCAGTGATTCCTGTGTTTCCAATTCGTTTTTCAATGATGTTTTCAATGATTCGCGTTCCGATTCAATTTCATTGATTTCCTTTTCGGATTCCTTGATTATGTTCTCATAATTCGTATCATTATCCGGTGGCGCGAGCAGCGCGAGGGCTTTTTTCAGGCTGTTTGCGTCATCCCTTGCGGCTTTCACGGCTTTCGTCGCGGCTGTGATTCCAGTGAGTTTTTCAATGTTCGCCTGACGGACTGCCGGTGATTGCGATATGATGTCATCAACTTGTTTTTGCTGGACGAGAACAGCGGATAGGAAACCGTCAGTGTCCAAACCGATGGTTTTCGGTATCCATTTGCTCACATTACTCACGGCTGGGCCCGCTTCCAGTTTGCCGTTCAACCGGCATTCGCATTGGACTGTCCCTGCCTTGCCTTTAATTGATCTGTTCACGATGAGTTCATCGTCATCGTTTATCATTAGGGAAACCTCAACATAGCATGGATCATCCTGTGCTGCCGTGTTCCGTTTCAATTCTGTGTTTTTCAATGATTTTGATGGTTTCACGCCATACAGCGCCCATGCTATTCCATCGATTATTGATGATTTTCCATGTCCATTCTCACCGAGAATCGCTGTGATTCCAGTGTCCGCAGGCGTGAACATGTAATCAGTGTGCTTCCTGAAATTGACAAGATGCACATAATTCAGTTTCAATCGCATATTTCCGCTATCATCCTTATCATTATGTTCCGTGGTGAAAGTTTGCATTTCACGGAAGCGCCTTTCATTTCTGCTTCCGCCTTGTTTATCGCTTCCAATATTTCAGTTATCCGTTTCCGTCCGAGTTGTTTCGCGCGGTTTATCTTCTTGACCGTCGGATAACCTGATTTACCGGTTTCAGGGTCTTTCATTCCTTTGCCGGAATATTTCGGATCAGGCAAACCGAGGGTTTTCGCCGCTTCCGAACCTGTCAAACCGTCCGCTGTCATTGTCTGCAATGCGAGCAATTCAATGAAATTGTTTTTCAACCAGCTGGTTACAGCAAGTGGATTCATACCGCCGTCCAATACGCGCAGCATTTTCATCATCATGGCATTCCCATTGTTATCCGCTATGCAGTCATCCAATCCGGGTTCCGCGTTCCGTCCGAAACCAATGCCCCAGGGCGGTATTTCACCTGGGGATGTAGTCAAACGGGATTTTATTTCATCCCATGTCATCGCAGCTTGTACGCGTTCAGGCATTCTGGACACATCGCGGGCAATGGATGCAATGTTTTCAGCGTCATCACCGGCATATGACAGAAGTTTGTGTTTAACCGGCTCTGATAGTTTCATTGTGTTCAGGACATCATTTATTTTCTCTGTCCTGTCAGTCATGACTATTCCGCCGAGTGTTTTGATTTTCTTCTGGATGTCTTTCGCTGGTTTCACGTTTCCTGGAACGGTGGTTATTATCGCAAGGCATTCACCTGTGATTGCATCGGCATCTGAATCCAATGCGTTCAGCATTGCGTTCAATGTATCCTTATCGGTTATCTGTATTATAGTCGGTGATTCATCAAACAAGGTTTCCCTGTATAAATCACTGACGGCGTTCACTATTTCAAAATCGGATGCATCCGGTAACCATTCCGTGCGTATCCTGTCGATTGCGCGGCGGCGTCCGGTGTCAATGTCCGAGCATGGCACATACATTATTCTCATGCGTTCAATGATACCATTTGAAAGCAAGTGTTAGGAAATGGAATAAACCCGCTGGAACCGAGAAAACCAGCGGGTTTATTCTTTTACAAAGGAGATTAAAATCATCTGTTCGCGTCAGGTGATGCCATCAATGTTATCATATGGATTCATGCATCGGGAAATCATGAGTGGATGAATTCGTCATAATCTGCAATCGCCCATTTCCAGAGTTTATAAGCTGGACCTGCGACTGTCTTTTCCCATGTTTTACGTGAATTCTCATCATTGATATCAACATTGTCCGCATCGGATGTTTCAATGAGTTCAAGCAGGATGGTGCGTGCAGTCAAATGTGAATTGTAGAAACGGTTCGGCGCTTCCAGTTTGCCATCATAGATTTTCACTTGCATCATGTCCGCGAGTTTCACGAATTCCTCAGTGGTTGTTTTCAATGTATCATCAGTTGCATCCGGGAATTTTTTCAATAGTGAGAAATACATTTTCGGCATGCATGACACGGCATATGAACCGGGGTTAACCGAACCATCGGGATTGGTTCCGAACCATGGTTTGTTTTCAAATTCGCCAGTGTTTGCGGGCATATTGAAACCAGTGTTTTCAACTACCGCATTCGCTGAATCGGCGGCTATCGCATCACCGCCTGAATTGTCTTGCGCGGGATCGGTGAGATGCTGACCTGATAAAGTGAGTGTTTTGCCGGGTTCACCGAAACCGACGAATAGCTTGATTGTGTTTTCCGCTGCGATTGGAGCTGATGGATTGCCGTGCTCATCTGTGCGCAGTGATTTCATGCTGGCTTTCCTGTCAACGCCACGCTTACGCTGTGTTTCATGACGGAATTCAATCGCCTCGCCTGTGTTATGCGCGTTTTCGGCTATTTCGAATGCAGGATCGTCAGTGTTGATGTAACCGACGATTGGACGTTTCAATCCGTCAACTTTCACTTCTATTTTCTTGCTTCTGTCGCCGCCTTCTATCTTATCAATGAAACCGACGCCTTTTAATACGAGAACCTCCGCTTTCACGCCGTTCTCATCGCCGCCATCATGTGAAATGAATGGTTTGCATGACCATGTTTCCGCCATTGTGTTAGTCCTTTCGCTAATGTATTGGTCTTCCGTTTTTCACTATTGGAATTCCAATGGCTTGCCTACTTCACAATGATACCAATGCGAATAGCATAAGGTTCGCATAAGCCCGTTTTCACAAAACTTTCACAAATGAGAACGATTATACCATGAATGCAATGTATCACATGTATTCATGTATGAAATATGCCGCTATCATGGTAAAACAAGTGATTATTTATTGTCTGAAATGTCAATAACCGTAGCGTTATCATGCATCCAATCCGGTATCTGTTTCAACCCGTCATTATCCGTTATCAGGATTATGATCTCGCATTGCCAGTCAGGTAACCATCTTTTGCATGTATCCCATGGAACGAAACCATCAGTCGCCAGCACGAAAACATCCGGTTTATCACGTTTCGGCAGTTCACAGATGTACCTGAACGCGGGCATCATGTCGGTTCCGCCTCCTCCGGTGATGTCAAGATCATTCACATCCGATACTGGCTGGACATCTTTCATTTCAGTGTCAACACAGAACGCTTTCAGACAATCCTCTCCGAGTCCGTTTTTCACTATTTCCTGAGCCTCATTCAACGCTGCCATTATTTCTTTTTTTCTCATGCTTCCCGATGTGTCTAATGCGAACACCGCCTGTGGATTGAATGAAATGTAACCCGGAATGATGATATCCGGCATGAATGACGCGGCGCGTTTGTTCACTTTATTGAATGATCTGTCAATGGACTGGAATGATTTGCTTGTCCTTGCCATTGAAACGATATGACGCAGAATGTCGCGCCAATCCGCTTTCGGTGGTTTCATGCCGTCAATGAGCCAGTCCGCTATTTTATCCGATGCTGCTCCGAAACCAGCCTGTTTTGCTTGAACCGCACGTTTCATTGTCCGTTCCATAGCGCTTGTTATCATGAACGCACTGGCGGCATCTATTCCAGCGGAATCCGCCTGTTTGCCGATGAGTTCAGGATTATCATTCGAACATCCCGCCGGTTTCCCATCCTTGCCGTGTTTACGTGAACCGGAATCTGCCGTTTTGCCTGAATGCGAATCATTTTGATTGTTCCCTTGTCCGGAATCCGGTTGTCCAATGTTCCCATTGGATTCATTGCCGCAATTGCCTGATTGCGATGCGCCGGAACCAGCACCGGATTGTTCGAATAATGGCGGATAATATTCCTCCATTGTTTTATAGCGCGGCAGATTATAATCGCGCGGCATCGGATAACAGTCAGGCATCGACAATCCGATTATACCAGTGAATTGCTGATCGATTTCAATGTCCTGCGCAAGCAATGATGATTTCCTGTCAGTCTGATGAGCGGAACGCGCACGTTGGAAATGCATGTTCAAACAATGGCTCACTTCATGACATATGACGAACGCCTGTTCCTGAACCGATAGTTCCCAGAATCCATCCCCGATTGCCAATCGCCATTTCTCATCAATGCATGCAATGGACACATCATCATTCGCATATGGTTGAATCATGGAAACCGCGTCAGTCAGTATCGGCGCTTTCGTAACCGCCTGAACAATCGCAATGTTCCATGCATCAGCCTGCTTATCACTCAGTTTACATGCGGTCATGATGACAATGCTCCCATTTTATTTACGCATGAACGCGGAACGATAAGCGGCTTGTAATCTGCCGATTTCATCAGTCAAACGTTCATATGATGCGAGTTTCATAAGTTGACCGACATATTTCGCGCATAAATCCGTGCCGCGATTCTGCTGAATATACACGAATAAATCAATGACTTTAACAACTTGCGTCCTATCTTGTTCCGCTATTTGCATTATGCTTCCAATTAATTGCGTTGCCTGTAATGCGTTCACTGAACGCCAGTCAACGATTGATGGATTGTCAATTACTTGCTGCGGGCGTGGTAATGCGGAACCGCCGCCTTTCTTATAATGGTGCTCAATGTAATCCCTGAAACGGTTAGTCGCCTCATATCCAATCATGCCAAACGCGGCTTTTTCAATGAGTTTCAAACTTATGCGTCCGTTTGAATCGCGGCACGATGGTATCACACGGGCGAGATTAGTCCAGCTGCGGTTCGTCGGGTACGCTTTCGCCGCGATATCCAATTTTGATGTTTCACTATCCGCTATGCCGGGATATTTCACGGCACGGTTCTTCTGCGGCAATTTATAAATCAAATCACCATTATCCGTGAGGAAATCCACTATGCGTTTACGCCATGACATTTCCTCCGGTGAAATGCGTTCAGGATGACCCCAGTTGTTAACAAGTCCTTGTTTCCATGATTCATCGGATGGTTCCCATGGAATGAACATGAGACGGTTACATGTCGGCAGTGACAATTCAAAACCATTAGCCGCTGATGACACTGGATTCATCGCTCCTATTATCACTGTCTCATCCGGCATTTTATCACCATTCGCGAATTCGCGTTCATTCAACAAGCACAGCATTGATGCCTGAACAGCAGGATTAGAATTAGAGTACTCATCAAGGAACAATACGATTTTCTTCTCTGTCATGATACGATACTGCCAGTTCGGAATCGCATATGACTGCACTTGAATCATGTGTCCATTGCCATCATCTACTGTTTCGATGCGCGGGAAACCAGTGATGTCTGTCGCGTCACGCTGACTTCCCACTATTGTTATCAAACCATAACCCATGTCATCGGCAAGCTGCCTGACAACAGCCGATTTTCCCTTGCCGGGATCACCGACAAGCATTAAGGATTGTCGCGCCGCGACACCTGCTTTAATAACATTCATTACCTGCTCAGTTTCATTATCCGCCATGATAATTGAATATCCTTAACGCAACTGGAACCATATGAAAACTTATGATGAATGTAATCATGAACACAATCTGTTATCAATGAGGAACCTGACAAGCGAAACAATGCTATCACGCCGGTTAATCCAATCATCATCCCAGATGAATACCAACGTGATTCCGAGTTTACGGCATGCATTCATTTTGAACGCATGATACTCATCGGCAGTCATGTTATATTTCCGCATGAGACATTCGTCCGAATGCCAATAAGCGCCATTATATTCAAAAGCAAGCCGCAATTCAGGAATATACACGTCCAATTCCCTCCTAGAAGAACCGCCGATATCCCTTAACGGGATACTGCGTTCAATGGCGGCATTGATACCGTATGAATGCAAAACGCTTTCAATCATGCCAGCGCAATCATCCTCCTGATTGGAATGATGCAATTCACGGGAACAAACGCGGCAACCTTCAAAATTAGATGTCCGGCGATAAACTTCCATCCTGTATAAATGACCATTCGGGCATTCCCATTCAGGTTCAATGCGCTCGCCGTCAACAAGAATCGTTTCCGCGCCATATGAAACCATTTCCTGCGTTATGCTCCCATTGCCTTCCTGATGCCATTGAGCCGCTACTTTCGGATGAGTTGTCGCTAAATCATTAACGCCGGGAACAATAACCTTATTCGCGCAACATGGACAACCAACACCATTAGTCCGATTATTCACTGACTGCTGATATTCATAACCGCATTTCAAACATTTCCACCATGGCATGATTTTCACACCGTCAACAAGAATCGTTCCCTGTCCGCATGTAACCATTGATGGTGTTATGTTTCCGTTCCTGCATTGCAGCCATTCCGGGACAAGCTCAGGATGTTTCGCTGCCAAATCATTATAACCAGCAAGAACTTTAATTCCAGCGCAATACGGACAACCAGTGCCATTAGCCCTGTTACCAATCCTGCAACGCCAACAACCATGGCAAACCGGGCACTCCCACTCAGGATACACGCTATTCCCATCAACCTTAATTTTCCCAGTACATTGCTTCACCATTGATGGCTTGATATCGCCGTTCCCTTCCTGATGCCATTGTGATGCAAGCATTGGATTCATTGTCGCCAAATCATTCACGCCCGGAATCGAGAACCGACCGGAACAATACGGGCAACCAGCGGATTTCTTCCGTGTTCGTGAATTAATGCTGGCGCGCCATGTCATTCCGCATTTATCGCATTTCCATTCCGGATTCGCTTTCTCACCATTCACTGTGATTTTCGCGGCTCCGCATGTTACCATTTCAGGCGTGATGTCACCATTGCCTGGCTGATGCCATTGCGCGGCGATTTCAGGATGCTGGCTTTTGAGATCATTGAATCCAATGAGAACACGATTACCGGCGCAATACGGACAACCACGATTCATTCCACCGACAAGATATGGATACATATCATATGTTCCGCCGCAGACAGAACAATCCCAGAACGGAATGAATTTATTACCATGTGAATCATAAATGTATTTGCATCCATATGTGATCATATCCGTCGTGATGCCATGATTCAATGTTTTATTCCATCGTTTCGCCTGCTCAGGATACTTATATTGGAAATTGTTCGTTGCAGTTACTTTTACCATATTTACAATGACATCAAAATGCGCGCATTATCGGAAATCAATCGGAATAATGCGCGCATTAATATTTATCCAAGGTCTTCTACGCGTGAAATTTCGCGCTTGGCGTAGAATAGACCGAAAAACCATATCGCCATTGCGATTATGAACACAATCCATGCCATGACGCTCTTGAACCAGTAATCACGAGCCGTCTGATCGCTCATATACATGAAAATGAAAATTCCGGGCAGCACGGCGCTGGTGATTGAAATTGTAGGCATGATTTCAGAAACGGCCTGTTGGATATGGCGATACCTGCGCTGGCGCGCTTCGATTATTTTCTGGATGACTCCCAGCTGCTCATCCAAATTGATGCCCTTGTCCACACTGAGGACAATGCATGACATCAGGAATTGCAGTTCCTTCACGCTTGTTGTATCCGAGAACCTCATGAGCGTGTCGCGCAGGTTGCCACCTGCCGTCAGTTCCATTTCCAATGGACGCAGTTCCTCATATAGCTCATCCGGCGAATCCTTGATTGCGCTCATCAGCGCGTTCTGCGGAAGTGCGTTGTTCTGGATGCTTGCTCGCATTGATTGCAGGAAACCGGGAACCTGTCCTGATATCTTACGGTCGCGGCGTTTTGATATGAAACCGAAAATGAACGCGGTTCCAATCATGACAAGCACTGTAACCATGAGCGCGGCGATCACCTGTCCTCCGAATAATGCAAGGCAGATGATTGCGACGGCAGCGAACAGTTCAACCATCCGGGTTCCGATGTTATCACGTGAAACCAATGGAATGCTCAAACCTGAACCGATTACACGCTTATCCCAGTATTGTTGCCATTTAACCCAGTAGGGATTCTGACGCTGCTGTTTATTGTTGACAAGTTCCGATTCTAATGAATCTGTAACCTGATCCAATAATACCGCGTCCGCATCTTCCTGATTTATGGTTTGCCGGACATACAGGAAAATCGCGCCGAATATCAATCCAACCACTATCGAGATGAAAATCGGCATCGGGTCGATTCCTTTTAGCATGTCAATCATTTCTGCTGTACTCATTGATTAATTGCTCCTTGTAATGAACGTCTTCAATGTGAATATAATATCCATTGTTTTCATCATTGTCGTTGCGCGGGTTGAGGCGCATGCATGACCGGTGGAACCATTGGACGCTGCGGCGGCATCATTGGACGTTGCAGAACCTGCTGCTGAATCGCGTTTATTGGGACATTATTAACCTGCTGTTTTGTGTTCATTGGAGGCATGTTCGCATTATTCGCCGGAACCTGCGGCTTCTGCGGTTGATCCGGTCCGTCATCCTCATCCTCCCAGTCAGTCGCGAACATACGATCCTTAGCGGATACGTTTTCAAGTTTCAGCAATTGGTGCCATGTGAGCAATGGTTTGAAATCCCAATCCGGGATTGTGCGGATACGTTCAGGTGATAGTTCATTCACTTTAATCCATTCGCCGGTTATTTCACCGTTATCATTCAAACCCTTCTGTTTGAATGTCCATAATGGGATTGTTTTCAATTCCGGTTCGCCGGCCTGGTTCTGTGTGATATGAGGCGCAACTTCATGGATGCCGGTGATGATACGACGTGTTTTACCGCCTATCGCAAGGAATTTCTTGATTTCAATGATGATTGCGAATGCGGATTGGATGGCTCCGAGTGTTTCCGTTCCGACAAGTTCGCCGCCCTGTGAGATTGCCATTTCCACACGGCTGATTGCATGGCTTGCATTGTTCGCATGGATGGTGCTGAACACCTGGTGTCCCGTGTTCGCGGCGTCACATAAATCATATGCTTCCGAACCACGGGTTTCTCCAATGATGATTATCTGCGGGGATAGACGCAATGCCGTTTTCACAAGTTTACGGATGCTGATTTCACCTTCTCCTGTCAAACCTGCCTGACGTGCTTCCAATGGTGCCGCAAGCAGTTTGTTAGGGTTCACGTTCAATTCCAATGTATCCTCAATTGTCAGGATTCTTTTCTCATTCGGGAACATTCCAGTGAGCGCGTTCAGCACGGTTGTCTTACCTGTTGATGTACCCCCTGAAACCAATGCTGACAAACCGAGTCGGATGTATCGTTCCAAATCCAACAGCATTTCCTTTGATGCCATTCCTGTCGCGACGATATCGGATACAGTCCAGTGGCGGACATCATGGCGACGAATGTCAATGTTCGGTCCTGCCGGGCATACGGCAGGATGAGTCGCTTCGAAACGTGAACCGTCATGCAAGCGTGATTCCGCGATGCAGTTCGTTGAATCCAATGATTTATTGTAATCCCCGAGTAGTTTCGTGCAGAATTCCAATGCATGAGCCTGATTCATGAATGACGCACCGGGGATTCTTTTCAAACCGAGATCGGACTCGAATTGAATGTCATTCGGTCCGTTCACATAAACTTCCTTGACGCGCGGATCGCGCCATATCGGTTCCAGCATGCTCATTCCGAGGATCTCGTTGACGACGAGCTGCATGAGGATTCGACGGTTCAAGCTGGTTCCGATCCGTCCGTCATTCTGGTTTGTCCATTCGTTCACCAATGCGCGTATTTTATTCGCTGCGCTCTTGTATTCAATGGATTCAGGGCCGACAAGACGCGCCTGTGAGAATTGGGCTGAATAGCCATTCCTGTTCCCTATCTGCTGGAAAATCCATAATTTGACATCATTGACAACAGGCCAGTATGGCGTCAGGAAACCACGTTCCTGATTCATCAGGAAATCCAATGTGAGCAGATTATCCTTTTCAACATCCTCTGATGTTGTTACTTTACCGGATTTTGACACTTTCGGTTTAACGGATGGATGATAATTGCCACCAATCGCCATAAAAATATTCCTTCCATGAAAGCATATTCATATTCCGATTATGAAATATCATCATGAAACTGAAAACTCACTGAAAGGAAATAACAGCCATACTATGAAAAAAGAATGCATGTAATGAGAACAATTGCGTGCATTCTTTTTCACCTGCGGTTGATCAATCATCATACATGGCTCATGTTCGGCAGTGCTGTGATGTATTTCCACATTGAATCAGGATCATAAATACTCATGTCACCGTTTTTGACTTTACCATCAACGAATAAAGCGGGAATGTAATCAGCTCGTTGCGTTTCACTCATCATGTAACCGAATTGATAGAACGTGCCCTGTTTGATTGAATCGGCGCTTATTTCCGTTTTCCCTTCTTCTTTTGTCACTCCGAGTTCCGATAATACTGAAACTATTGTGTTTATGCGAGTGTTAGTGTCCTTTAAATCAGCTGTGTTTTCAAGCATGAGCTTTTCGATGACATTCCATGTTTTCGCCGGATCATTATAATCAACCTCACCGAGTGCCTCCACTGCAAGCACGCTGTATTCATTTTCCGTTTGGACGAAACAGAATTCCATGTTAATCAAACCGCTTCTGATTCCCATGGAAATAGGACTCATGTTCTGCATGATGAAATTCCGTGATTTTGTATCACCGAATGCAAGAACCGCTTTCATGGTATGTGATGGCGTTGGCGCATTATTCCCGTCCTTATCGCCTGGTTTGAAACCAATGCAATACATGTTCTTACCATCATTATCCTGTTGGATTATCTGTGTTTTGTTCACGCTGAATTCAGCCATTTTACCGGATAACGGCGTTTCAACCCATTTATGATCATATCGTGTAATGGAATATTTCACACTGGTTTTCGGGGCTTCCACGATGTTCCGGACTTTAAGGAACCATACGGGAATGGCAATGAGCGCAAGGATGAGAATGCTTGTGAATGTTATCAGGAACACACGGTTCGCTTTCAATGTTTCCTTGAATGTCGCACGCTCATATTTCTGTTTGACATCATTGATGTCATCATTGGATGCATCATTGGTTTTCATTTCCTTCCGGACTGTTTCCAATGCTTTCTCATAAGCCTTCTGCATTACAGGATCATCATATTTCCTATTGTTTTCGGATGCCACGGGTTTATCATTATTGTTCTCTGGTTTCATGTCATCAATGTTATCATTATTCATCCAATGATTCCTCCTGTCCTTTACGAATGTAATCCTTAGTGTTCGCCTCAACTTGTTTACGCATGTTATCATCATTGATGGCGTTGTATTCATTGCTTGAACCGAGCCATGATGAGTATCTGTCCGCTATGGTTCCATTGGAATCAATGGATGCTGTTTTATCCTGTGCTTTTTCCGTTTCATCAATGGTTTGCGTTGTCATTCCCCATGTCAATGCGCCGGATGCGAGTTCCGATATTGCTGGCGTATCCAATGATTTTTTCTTCTCCGGTGAAATATTGATGATTTTTTGTCGTAATATCGGCATTTCCGCGCCTGAATGCACTGAATCCAATGAACTATGCAAACGGTCAAGTATCAGTCCGCTGATTTCACTTGCCGTCATGTTTTTCGCGTCGATAACAGGATAATCCGATTGCGGACGCTGGCTAATCTGTTTGAATTCCGGTTTCATGGTTCCATCATTCATGAGAGTCCATTTAGTCCATCCGCGTCCGTATGATGTCATGCCATCACTGAAACCGCGTCGAATGAGCGAACCATTATATAAAGTCCGTTTGTTTCTGCCGACATAACGGCGTTCATGAATATGTCCGAGCAGACAATAATCCCATTCTCCTGTTTTAATCATATCGGACGGGATTATGATTTCACGGGGCGCGGGGGCATCCATGTGGATCACCTGATTGTTCTCAGGGTCAATCATGGTTCCATGCGCCGTGAACAGGTTAACCGCGTTTTTGAATGGTTTCACTTTGTCGAAAGTCGCTGCCTGCTCCGAAAAAAGATGATGTGAAACCATATGCAGCCATACATCCGGGAAAATCTCATGGATAGCATATGGTTCAGCATGTGAATAAATCCCCGCATCTCTGTCATCAATGACTGCACTGGCGGCGATTTCCGCGCGGATGTCAGATTGATCATGATTCCCGCTGATGCAATACACAGATATTCCATTATCCGCCAATATTCTGAATTCGCGTTGAGCGAACAGGATGCTGCGGATTGACGGTTCCGGCGTATGGAAAACATCACCCGCAATGAGTACAGCGTCAACAGTGCCTTCACTCAATATTTGATGAACCACCTCATCCAATGCCTTATAACCATCCGCTTCACGCCAGTTAATTCCCTGTTTAGTCAGTTTATGGCCTGCCTTATAACCGAGATGCAAATCGCTTAAATGCGCAAGAACATAATTTCCATGTGAATCCATGTAATCAATGATATCAATATGGTTCTGCGCTGGTTTCCTATTTCCTTGTTATTATCCCATTCATCTACGGCATCGCGATCAGTTTTAATCACATTATATGCGTTAATGAGTTCAATGTTGTCATGAGCATAATGATACGAAAAACGCCATGATTCTGACTCACATGGCGTTTTTATAATTATTCTATTTTCAGTTACCGAGAATATGACGGCATTGAATCCATCCTGGGGTCAGATTGCCATGCATATTGCCATCATCATGGAACACATCAGCCGGTATCACATTGAAATCATTCACATCACCGAGACGTTCATATGTTTCGGAATCAATCGCCTGATGTTCCAATGGACTCATGTGCCCATCATGCAACAGGCGTTCCGCTAGAGCATGATTATCCGATTTTGCAAGTTTACTGCGATCCCTGTATGATATTCGAGCGCATTCCGATGCGGAATCCATAAGAACTCCACGCAGTTCATCCCATGTCATTTCATTCAATGGTTTCACCGTGTTCATGTCAATGAACGGCAGATGAATGTCAGTGTTGACTGGTTCGCTTGCATCCTGCGCCGCTTTCATTAGAACAGCGAGGGCATGGATTTCCGGCTGAGCGAATTCACTGATGCGCAAATGATAGAAATTATTCCAATAAGCGCTTGTTATCAGCGCCTCATGCCACATGAATGGTTCAATGAGACGGTTTGCATTCTGCTTATGGATGTTCGGCGCATTCTCATATTCGGGTCCGGGATTATCATTATTGTAAATATGCTCATAATATTCATCAATGACATGTTCCCAGTCGGATGCTTTCACCGGCATGGTATCACCGACAAGCATTCTCAATTCGCTTTCAACTGCGGAATCACGGGCTGCAAGCCAGAATGATGTCGCGCGGTCAATGTCATCATTGTTTTCAATGAGAGCCCCGCCCATTCCCTTATGGTTCTCCGTGAATAATGGCACATACGGTTCACGCATGACATCACCGATTGTGGTTCGGACGCTGCGCGCGCGGCTGGATGCGCTGTTCCTGCTGAACACACGATGCGTGTTCACTTCCGGCAGGATACAACGGGGAAATCTTGTAATCATTGTCGTCAGACGTTCATCTGAGCCATTGATTGTATCCGCGACGATTATCACCTTGAAACCATGCAGCCTATCATCCGCGTTCTCATCATATGTCGCCTGAACGCATTCAACATTCCATGGCATCATGAGTTTTTCAATTTTAATATTCTGGTTGAAATCCATTTTCACTCCATTCCAAAACGTGTCCGATTATTACAATGTTATCATCATCGGATCATCATCGGGAAACGTGAATTTCAAATCTGGCGCGAATTTTACATGTTTTGTGAGGAAGTGGTCGAAAACTATGGTTTTGATTATTTTAATTAAAATCTCCGTCCACAGAGCGCGTAATATTGCGCTCTGTGGACGGCATCAAAATTCACGGAAAACGAGATGTTATAAAATACCATTATCGGTATGTTTTGATAATAATGAAAATGAGAGCCTTTTCTGCATTCAGATCCACGTTTTGTCCACACTTGTGGACATTCGTCATACTTGCATATCATCTGAATTATTCTGAATGAATTTATCATTCGTCGTGAATTTATTATATGTCGGAATATACATGTTCATTGTCAAACCGAATGAATTTGACAATGGGATTCCATCATCGGTTGAATCCGTTCCGTTACGTGAAATGTTAATCGGCGTTCCGATACGCCCGAAAACATCATTATACACGAACATGTATGAATGCCTGTGCGCATGCATGAACTGTGGATAAACAAGATCATCATCAAACAATGCATCCATTTCTAATCGTTGCGTGGCGCTTCTGTCCGCTGGCATGTCAGGATGCAATTCCTCCCATACGTCAATCCATCCCGATGGCGCGAAACCATCCCTTGTTATTCTTCCTTCCAGATAACGGACGGATTGTCCTTTCGGATCAACATGCATGTTCCCTGCGAGAACAAGCAGCGCCTTGTAATGTTCCTGATTCCGAGTTTTCAGAATGTAAGCATCCTTGTTCACAATGCCTGCAAGCATCATCCTTGCTTCCGCATGGAACACGCCGGGGACATTTTCAACATTATAGAAATCAATTGTGCGTCCACGATAATACGCTGTCGTTATGACGCAATCGGGGGCGAGAATGCGTTTCATTCCTTTTTTATCAATCATTGACAGTTCAAGATTCCGGGAACCGAGAACCTGCACATTCGGTGAAACCCATGTCATGTTCACGGATGGTTTGCCGAAAATCGTTTCCTTGTAATCACTTACTGCAAGATAACCGGATTGACGCAGCGCTCCCTGTAAAGTGTATGATTCAGGTGAAACTCCCTGCATCATTATGACTTCCGGATCCTCATCCATGAGTAGTTGCAAATATGTTTCGCTCCGTGATTTATAATATGGATGAGCACAGTCAAAATGACAATAATCCACCTGGAAAATGTCCTTACGGTCAATCCTGTAATCTGGTTCGGCTCCCATGTCAGTATGCTCCTTCCACTCCGTGCTCCAGTATGGCTTTCACTGCTTTTTTGCCATATAATAGTTTGAAACACACTTTTTTAATTTGCAATAATGACATGTCATCGAAATTACCCGAGAATGAAAACACGTAACCGATTCCATTATGTTTCATTGCTTCCTCAACGAACCTGTCCCATGCGTCCAAACCGTATTTCTGACGTTTCATCATTCCGGCGTCACCGTTAATGTTATCAATGATGACAAGCCGTGTTCTGTCAGTGAACACTGTTTTCAACCAATCGTCATTCTTCCATGATGTCAGTTTATCCAGCAGGTTCGCTTCTGTTATCATGCTGATTTCACTGACGGGATCGGTTATGATTCCATGCGAATACAATGCGCTCACATAAGCATACATCGCCCATGTTTTTCCTTTTGGAATGAGCGTCAATGCGTGTTTCGGATCATTTGAACCTCGGATGTAATCGGGATTGTCATATTCCCTTGAACCGAGAATAACTGATGCGGGATTACCTGGTGTTGATTGCGCTATGGCATCATTCAACGCTTTTTCAACATCAGGATCATGAGCGCCGATGCTTTCAATGCTTGCAGAGCGGAAATCCTGTGGACACCATGTCATCCATTGATCCCATGATTCCTCACGATTCTTCTCATTCTGTTCACGCACGCTGTAATCGCTTATTTTCTCCTGCGCTTTTTTGTATTCATTATAAGCATTGTAGTCAATGGTGTTCCGTCTGTAAATATGCTTGCCATCATAACTTATCGGCATGTCATTCATTTCCTTTCACATTCAGAACATCATTCGTGATGCGATTATAATCCTTTTCACTCACTCCTGATAGTAGATTCATCGGCATTAATCCCTTATCATATTTCAAACCGATTTGTGACATTGTATACTGGTTTATAGGCATCATGCTTTTAATGACGAATAATAGGATTTCAAAAAAACGGCTTGTCGTCCATGAACCATTATAAACGAATCTGACATAAGCGTTTTCAATTTCATTATGAATGAGTTCATATGAACCGCCACGGGATGCGACATACGGGTCAATGAAACGAATGTATGTCGTTGTTCCCTGCATGCGTCCAATGAATGCATCCGCCATGATTCCTGATTCAGGGATTTCATTCGCATCATCCTCATCATATAATGAGAACAGATTATCATCATCATAAGTGGATGACATCCGGCTTTTAACCATGCCATCCTGTTTATCACGGATTGTTTCATTCGCGTCCCTGTCCGCTTTAACCTGCCTTTTAGTTCTTCTTGCAGCCATTTGCATCCACTTCCTTTTTATCCGAACAGTTCATCGAAACTGTCATCGTCATCATCAATGTCATCCAATTGACTGTCGCCTTCAATGCCGTCAATGTCATCATCCACGGTATTGTTAACATAATCAGTCATGCCATCATTGGATGATGGAATATCGTCAATCTCATCCTCATCCGATTCATCATCATTGTTTTCCTTGATTTCCTCAAATTTCGCGCGCCATAACCATGAATGGCACATGAATGAACCTTTTTCACCGCCACGGTTCTTCTCAATGATAAATTTCGTCGGAATGTCGCTTGCTTTTTTCGTTTCATCCTTACGTCTATGCAATAGGATTATCACGTTAGCGTCATTCGCGATTGCACCGGATTCGCGAATATGAGCGAGCGTCGGTTCTTCCTCCGCTTCTTCACCGCGCAAACGGTTATCCAATTGGACGAGAATGATGACTGGAATTCCCATTGTCATTGCCATTTCCTTCAATGAACGGCTCATGTCAGCTATCTGATTCTGTTTATCATTCCTGTTACCAATGTATTTAATCAAACCGAGATAATCAATGATGACAAGATCCAGCCCATCCTCCGATTGCGCTTTTTTGGATGCGGTTGAACGAATGTATTCAATTGTTGAATCCTGTGATGTGTCAATGTCGATTTTCAACCGGCTCACTTCTTTTTCAGCGTTCAAAACCATTTCAAGCTGTTTATCATCAATGTTACCTGAAACCAGTTTATTGATTGGAATTCCCGTGATGCATGCGACGAATCTTGTTTCAATTTCCTGTAATGTCATTTCCATGCTGAAAAACAGGACGCTCATTCCAGCTGATGCAGCCGCGAGCGCCTCATCAACAGCGAACACGGATTTTCCGATACCGGTTCGAGCGCCGACAACAATAGTGTTACCGGGTTGCCATCCATGCAGTTTCTCATCCAATGTTTTGAAACCAGTCGGAATTCCATGAGCGGCGGCAAGCTGATCACCGGATTCCTTGAATGTTTTCATGCGTTCTTTCAAATCATTAATGAAAGTGTCATAATAATCGGAAATTGATGACGCCATTTTGCTTGTTTCCAAGCTGCCTGTCAGATCAGTCAATTTGCTCTGTGTGCGTTCAATGACTTCCCTTGCTGTTTTACCTGAATCAATTGTCAAATCATTACGGACATCATTCAAATCTTTGACCGCCTTCGATTTGATTGACGCATCCTTAATGAAACGAGCATAAGTGTCAACTGTCGCAATGGCACCAGCAGTGAAACCATGTTCAAATAATGATAGTATTCTTGCGGCTCCGCCAGCGGCGACAAGATTGCCTTCTTTTTCAAGCTCAATCTGAACAGCATCAGGTGCTATGTCAATACTGTTCATCACCATTGTACGCATAGCATGAAAAATATGTTTGCATCCGGCATCATTGAAATCATCATCATCCAGCATGCTCATGACATCCAATGCGCGTTCCGGTTTCACAAGCAATGATGAAATAAGGTTCTCCTGTGTTGTTTTATATAAATCAGCGCATATTTTGCGCTCATTCTCCTTTTCATCCTGCGCCTGCCGTTCGGAATCATTAATCATTCCGGCGTCATTCTCATTATCAACCATGATTCCAATGATATCAATGATTGCATGTATTCAGGAACCGGAAATAAAAAGAGGAACATACGCATTGTCATGTTCCTCTTTTTATCAATTTTATGTTATCAGTTCTGCTCAATTACTTTCGCGAGTGTTTCAGCATCGGGCTGATTGGAGCGCGCCATCACAGCATTCGGTTTTTCGCTTTTGTATGCACGGGGGCAAATGTTCACAAGCGGACACCATGAGCATAATGCTTTCGGTTTTGAATGCGATGTTTTCGGATTGCATTCATATGTGTTCAGTTTGATTCCGTCATTCACCATATTCGCGACTTTTTCAACATCATCAATGGTTTTCCTGCGGTATTCAGGGTTTTTCACATCCACTGGCAGAATGACACCTGTCGTTATACCATCAGGGTTCTCCGCGACTGGATAAATCAGCCTTCCGCCTTTCACGTTGAAACCATCCGGATATGTGTTCTTATCCTGTTCCAATAGCATTGCATACATTGTCTGCTGGCGAATGTAACCAAAATCAGCGAATGTATCTTTCGGATCATACTTTTTCGCCTTACGCCCTGATTTATAATCATCAATGATGACGGTTCGCGGGTCATCAGGATCAGCTTGAATGAGACGGTCAACTTTACCGAATGAACGGCGAGTTGCATTCCCGATAATACCGGATACAGGCATTTCCAATCCGAGTTTATGGTTCTTCCATTTATCATAATAGGATGCAATGATGACATCCGTCGCGCTTGCAGGCATTCTGGAATAACGGGTAATGGAATTTTCCAGCCAGTCCACGAAAACAGGATTGTCACGGACTTCTTCTGGCGATTCACGTAATGCCGCGCGCATTGCTGCTTCAATCAAGCCTCTGTTAATTGTTTTACCGCGCGTGCTTTCATCCACTCCGTAATATTTTTCCAATACGAGATGCATGGCGGTTCCACGGACAAGGGGATTATCAGGCTCCTGTGGAATAACCTCATCTTTCAGATATTTGTCGAACATCGCTTTCGCAGGACAATTCAACATGCCCTCAATGAGAGTAGCTGAAATGGTTACATGATTGATTTTATCCTCAATTTCCTCATTTTCAAAATGCAATCCGTCATTGTCAATATACGCTTTCGCCATTTGGTTAAAACTCCAGTTCTTCTTTTCAGTGCTTATGATGAATACTATTATATCACATTATTCATTTACTTGCACTGGATACACGGAAACCTGCTTCATTCTGTAATGTTTTAGCGGTTGCCGCATCGGAAATCAGCATCAAACCTGATTGATCCGGAGCGATTATGACGGTTTCCGTCATGTTCTGCCCGTCAAGTTTCACGACGGTTGAATATGCGATACTACTGCCCTGCACTGTGAATTCATTGGTTTCAGTGTCAGTCATGAGAACGGATGAACTTGCCGCATCGCGGAACGCGAACAATTCAGCTGTCTTATCGCCTGTTTTAACCTGACCGACATAGCATGTGGCGGCAGGTGAATTCAACGCGCAGTCATCCTTCTTATCAATTGATGACACCCCTGGCATTTCAATAGTGGAAACGGTTTTCTCGCCGTCAAGCTTCACATTCCTGCCATCAATGTTCACAGTTGTGTTCGTGGATGCGGAAACATATGATATGCCGGTGGCGCTTGCAGGATTGCCACCATTGTTCGCATTCTCATATTTACTGCTTGGTTTCTCAACCGGCTGTTCCGTCTGCTGTTGGGTGTTGTCATCGCCGGTTATGTTATCAATGAACACATGATTCAGCATGTACATGATGGAAGTGGCGATTATCGCAAGTAGAATCAAACAAATGAGTATTATCCTCACTATTTTAGCATTGCTTCGTGTTTCATGTTTCCTTTTGGCTTGCAATGCGATTTTCGCATCATCCCTGTCAGGATCATTCTTAGTCAATGCATCCCACATGTGATAGGTGGAATCAACGTTCTTCACATCATTTGCTTTCATATACTGTATGGATGCGATGTCAATTGCATCCATTGACTGAGCATCCAATTTCTCATGGGGTTCATGATTATCATCATTCATGAACGGATTATCATCATTAAGAGCCATCGTATTCAAAAATCCTTCCAGTGTGGTTATTTTACCGCTTTAATCAATTATATCAAAAATGGGATTGCATGCGTTCATTGTATGCATGCAATCCCATTCATTTATTCGGATGATGTTCAGCTGAACAGTTCATCGAATTCGTTTGAACCATCCGCTGAGAGATCGTCATCGGCAGGTGCGGGTGCCGGACGTGATACCGGGGCAGAGGCACGGCGTGATGGCGTAGACACGGCGGGACGTGAACTACCACCAGTGCGCTTGTTGATTGTCGCAGTTGCGAAACGCAGTGAAACGCCAGCGTAATCCGCAATCACATCCGTTGCACGGCGATCCTCACCGGTGTTCGAGTCCTTCCATGTGCGGGTCTTGTTATGACCGATGATGATGACCTGTTCACCGCCCTGTAATGAATCATGCAGGTTTTCGGCAAGAGAACCGTAAACGGTCACATTATGCCATGTCGGTTCGCCATCCTCCCACTGGTTAGTCTGTGGATTCAATGTGCGCGGGGTTGTCGCGACACTGAAATTGAAACGGGCGTTGTTATCGCCTGACGCTGCCGCATAACTACGTGAATCATCACGAATGCTGACGTTGCCGACGATGATTACCTGATCTAATATTGCTGATGCCATTGTAATTTTCCTTTCCGTTGTTTTTTCTTATGGTCTTCCGTCTTCCAATATTGGTTCCGGGATTCCAATGGCTTTTGTTTTCTTTTTCATCCGATTATCACCGGATTGTTTTCAATGTTATCCCATGAAAACGCATAAAGTGTTTTTCATGCTGTTTTCACAAAACTTTCACATTTCACTGTCCTCCTATCGTTCCTGCACTGGGTTTGTCATTGGAACCATTGTTTTCATTATTGTTCCCGCCGATTGAACCATTATTGTTCGTATTGGAATTATTGCCATTATTATTGTTCTCATTGGAACCATTGTTTTCATTATTACCAGTGGTTCCATTCTGTGATGATTGAGATTGATTGTCATCATTCTTCTCGTCATCGGCATGAGCCTTATCATAATCTGTTTTCGCATTGTTTTTCGCATCCTGCGCCGTCATCCATGATGCAGGTATGGTTATATCCGATGGGATTGATGGGGCGGATGGCTCCTGTTCCTGTTCGGTTTTCAATTCATCCGGTTTCTGATGTGATGATTCACATTCAGCACGCCATTCGTTTTTCTGATTGTCATCAGGTGTCGTTTCTGTTGAAGCAGGCTTCCAATCATTCTGTTTAACAATGATGCAATCATTGATTTCATCATTCCATTTTGCCTGTAATGCCGCGCGTTCCAATCGTTCATATTCCCATGAATACACGCTGTTAACATAAGCATTCCATTCTGGTTTGAACGCAGCGCGTTTGTTATCCAAATCATTCCATTTTGCTTCCACATCCTGAACCTGTTTTACATATTCATCCCATTGGCTTTTGAATCGTGTTTTCCATAATGACTCCAATGCCCAGTTCCCGGATGCGCTGTTATAAGCGAGAACGGATGCATCCATGGCATCAATAGTGGTTTTCTTAGTTTCCTTGTATTTTTCATTCAATGATTTCTGATTGAATGATGGTATTGCCTGTCCAGCCCATTTCCATCCGCATCCAGGTCCCTGATCATCACTGACCTGATAGTCAATGTTAGTTGTTGATGATGGAACAGTTGGAATTGATGAGAATGATGGTTTCGCTGGCGCGGATGGCAAGGATGACGGGAATGACGCGGGCAATGGCGATTCAGGGACATTTCTTGTTACCGGTGATGCATACATTGCATTCACATTGCCTTTGGCATTCAAATATGATTGAGGTATTGCATTCTTGATGATGCTTTTGCTTGTTGAAACCTGTTCGGTTTGTTTCAAACCGATGTATTTCGATGCATCATAATAGAATGAACGAGTGGAATCCTTCGATGATTCACTTACCGCAACGCAATTCGTGTCAGATAATAATGATTCCATGCGCGCATGAGTCCATTCTGTTATCGATGATGTTTTCTTCTCATCATTCACAAGAATTGACACCAGAGCATCACCGGCAGTCATTATGGCTCCAGTGTTCCATGAAACCATGTCGGAACCAGTGTTGTCATTGATGCTGACATTACAGTTAGCCGTCAAACGTTTCACATAATCATCAAAATTAATATGTGCCTGTCCAGCGCCATATGCTTGAACGACAATGGAATAATCCTTATTGCTTGCGGCGCGTGCATACACTATCGAATTCGGCATGTCAGGTTGTATGCATGATTCCGGCAGGACATTAGCGGTGGCAATCGGAATCCTTGTGAGAGCATCAGCTCCGGATGCCGGTTCTGACAGCATTTTTTCAACGAATTCACTTGCCGGGAATGAATCAGCTTTATCATTCGTGTAATTCGTTTTCACTTCCGGTGTTTTCGTCGCCTCCGCATAAGCGCCATAACCATTGCATATGAGCATTGAAACAAGCGAAATGCTGGTTATGATTGCGATGATTGCTATTATGATGTTTATGATTCTACGTGTCTTCATTATGTTAGCATTCACCTTTCACATTCATCATTGACGGATACGCATCATTTGACGGTAATCATTTGACAATACTTCCAATGTGCGCAGATCATCACGCAGGAATTGCGCTTTCCTCTGCATTTCCGTTTTTTTGAATTGCAATCCAATCACCTTATCATTCAATTGCTCAACTTCAATGTCAGCCGCCAGTGTTTTGATTTTGTCAGTTCCAGTAGAATCAAGATAAATGCGATTCCATACACGTTTCATTTTCGTTGATTGTATTGTCAATTCACGATCAATGTCATTCAACGCAAGCGTAACCTTATATAATGACAGCCTGGCGGCGCGGATTTGACGATGAATGGATTCCAAATCATCATAATCTCCAATCTGACCGGATGAATCCAATTGTTCCTCACGTTCAAGGATATCCGCGAGATCATAATCATCAAAATCATAATCATCCAGTTTAGGCAATGTCGCTTTCAATGAACGATAATTAGTATTGTTCGTATTATTCGTGCTCATGAACATAATGATATCAACATGAACTCATAATCGGTTTCATAATATTTTTTTGATTTCGCTGACTGAATCAATAATGTCAATTTTCAAACCAGGATAATCTGATTTTTTGATTTTAGCGGCTTTCGGAATCACGACACGTTCAAAACCGAGTCTCTGCGCTTCACGTAAACGACTTTCAATCATTGCGCGTCCACGTATTCTGCCAGTCAACGCAACCTCTCCAATCCATACTGTCCGCTGTAAAGGTTCAATGCCGAGCGCACTGCTTGCAATGGCTGCAATGACGGCAAGATCAGCCATCGTATCAGTCAGACGCATGCCGTTAATCGTATTGGCGAACACATCGCATGTCGCCATTTCATCCATCATGTTAGCATATTTACCGAGCGCCGCAATCAGGATTTTCGCGCGACCAGTATCCATTCCACTGAATTGCCTCTGCGGATTATTATATGCGCTCACTGTAACCAATGCGTTCACTTCCACCGGTAACAGTCTGATGCCATCCTGGCAAAATGACATTGCGCTTCCCTGCATTGGAACAGTGTCATCACCAATGAGATAACCTGATGGGTCTGAAACTGATTTCAAACCATCCTCCTCATGGATGAACACCGCCACTTCATCAGTCCTGCCATAACGGTTCTTACGGCTGCGCAGGAATTTCAATGGCGATTCATCATCACTGTCGCCAATGAGAATAGTGTCAACGATATGCGCTATCATGTTGCTTCCGGCGACTTCATCTCCTTTCGTGAATTGCGAAACGAGAATAACACGGGCACCTGTCCGTTTCGCCCATTCAGTGAACGCATACGCAGCTTCTTTTGATTGTGCCTGCCCGCCAGCCGAACCGGTTACATTCTCACTTGCCATTGTCTGCAATGAATCCACGACAAGTGCTTGAGCATGCAGTGAATCAGCTGTAGCAATGACATCCTCAACGGTTTTTGACGGCATGATATGCAGCCTGTCATCATTGATTCCGAGGCGTTCAGCGCGCTGCGCTATCTGCATTTCCGATTCCTCACCGGATGCGTATAAAACATTATGTCCCTTGCATGCGAATGCGTTCATGATTTCAAGGCATAATGTTGATTTGCCGAAACCTGGTTCAGCGCCGATGAGAATAACCTGACCTGCAACCATGCCACCCATGAGAAGCCTGTCGAATTCCTCTATTCCTGTTGCCTCCCTTATCAATTCGCCTTTATCTTTTTTCAATTCATTCACAGTGAATGTTTTCGATTTGACGCCATTGCCAGCATTTATTTTAGCGCCGGGCGATGATGGTTTCGCTGATGCGCCGGAATTCGCCGGTTGCATTGTTCCATATTGGTGACAACTGGGACAAATAGCGTATTTCTGTGGTGAACTTGCACCACAATCACTGCAAACATATTTCATAACAGCCATGATTACAATGATATCAGAGAACGAATGTCCGCAGAATGCAATGGCATCATTCTGCGGACATGAGAAAATTGAAATGTTAAATTATGTCAGTTTTTAGCGGAAACGCCTTTCAGACGATTCATGAATTTATCAGCGGAGTTCAATTCCGAATCAGTGAAATCATTGCCGCCATCCAATGGTTTACGGGAAACATTCCCCGTATGCAATGCATCCAGATAAGTTCCATTCGGATTTAACATGGCTTGCGCCCTCATAATGTTGCTTCCTGATTGCAATGCTTTTGACACTGCCTCCGGGCTTGCATTCGGGTTAGTCAATGCTATTGCCCTTGCACGTTCCGGTGTTCCGGGTTCAGTGATTGCCCTGTCAACAATTGATGTCGGGCAATGCTGAGCGCGAACGGTTTCCTCCGGATAAGCATTGTATAAGGCATTCGCATCGGATTCCGATGTGTTCGGATGATTCACGATATCAGTTACATAAACCTGCTTACGGAAAACATTATTTCCCTTGTTCTGAACTGCGATTCCAGTCAATGCATGCATGTTCTCACTGGAAGTGCTGGGATTTGACGCAAGTATATTGAATGATTCTGTCGCAGCAGGCAATTCGGAATCATCATAATGCGATAATGCCTGTTTCATGTAATCCGGATTCTTAACGACATCCATCATTCGTTTCTGAGCATCTGAATTCATAGGTGCTGATGACATGCGACCAAGTTCATGGTTCAAACCACGGAAATCGCTGCCACTATTGAAAATACCGCGCTTCTTATCTATGTATTTACTGCAGAATTTATTCATACTGGACATATCAATGGCATTATGGGATGATGATTCATCAGCTGTTTTTTCAGCCTTATCATATGTGATTTCACCATTAAATCCCATGTGACCCTTCTGAGCACCCTTATAAGCATCAGTCATTTTATTACCGGCGCGGACACCCATTCCTATGGATTCATTGCTGCCATGAAGTTCCTGATATTTCTGCTCAGCCGCTTTCATCTCCTCCGGGTTGTTCGGATCATAATGCCCATTAGCGCCATATGGGCAACCACCCTGTGTGGCATGGCATACTTTAAGCCCTTCCGGCGTAACATGCATTTTACCTGCTGTTGATTCCGCCATTTCAAATCTCCTTCAAAATCAAATGATTAAAACCATATCTGCCTGTAATCTATCATGTTTTTCACGCTGTTTTCATGATTTACGACGTGATGATTTATCAGTTTCCTTATCAAGTTCCTTCCTTGCCTTCCGCAGAGCTTTAGCTTTTTCCTTAGCCTTGCGAGCGGTTTCCTCCTTCTCATATTCCTCAGCGATGTCAACGATATCCCTTGCATCAGGCATATCATTTTCCAACAGAACGCGCTCATCCGGCGTAGGACGCAGATACGCGGCAATCGCAATGCATCCAGCGAATACAATGCCACCGAATAATGTATATAAATGAGAATACGCTGATGCAATGATGAGAACGAGAATAATCGCTATGAAAGGATATGATTGGCGGCGGCGCTGTCGAATTGAAAAACGCAAACGGAACGGCATGTATGGTGCGACAACCTCATCAATCGGTACATCATCATCATAATGCTTCTCGTTTGCGACGCTCTGGAAAACCGCGATTGAATATGCAAGCATGAAATCAAACACGCCGCCAGCAAGAGCGAGCAGCGCCCGGATCAGATTCCACCCGAGTCCATTCATCGGCATTATGAAATCAACAAGTATGCTCATGGATACAGTGATGACAATGCCAACAATCGTTATAATCCAGTATTTCCGTGTCGCATGGTATTCAACTGCCGTGTCAAGCGCGTTTTCAAATGTGAGTTTATCAGCCATTTCAATGGCTTTTTTCTGCCGTTCTGTCATTTCATCATTACTGGACATTTTCATCTACTCCTGCGCTTTCGTGGTTGTTTCTTCTGTTCGTTAGTATCAGTTATTTTCGCTGAGAACATTATCAGACATGGTTGCGATTTCGACCATATTATGAAACGTTTATAATCCTGACCTCCGAGCGGATGGAAACGGAACCTTACGAATGATTCGAACACTTTCGGTTTCATTGTCCGTCCTGGGAACACAACTGAAATCAATTGTTTAACCGGATAAGCCTCCTGCATTTTTCTCAATGCTATCGGAAGGACAAGTTCAACCGGCCAACGCGGATCAACAAGAACAGTGTCAAATAGGAAGAACCCTGCCGGATCATCAATCATGCGTTCAATTCCCTGCCATGATTTACGAGCAGGCGGCGTCAATTGCGATGATTTTAATGTTCCGGCGTCATGCGGTGTTCCGCGACGACCCAGAAACATGACAACAGGACAATCTTTCGCGAGACGATGATTCGGCATGGGGAGTTCATCGTTCCTCAATACAAGCCCGGCAGTATAATAATCAGTGTAACCACGCATACGACTGAACGCAGGATCAAGCTGCGATGGCGTTATCAATGGTTCGGTTCCACTTACGGTCATCGCGCAAGTGCAAGCCCATATTATATCATTCCTTGTTAATCTTCCAATGGCATCCAATGCAGGTGCGCGCAGATCGAGATTTCTGTATTCATCCAGCATTAACGGACGCCGCCTTTCAAATAATCAATGATTGCAATCATGCATTCATAATATCAGGAAATCAATGATTGCAGTTAATTCCAGTTTGATTAAAGAATGATTTAATGACATCATAATCAGATTGTTCAATGGTCATGTTGCATGATTTCGCATTAGAATCACACATAACGACAATCCGATCCCTTAGCATATGCAATCTTATAATCCAATGATGCAAGATGAACCAAGCATGTAATCACCGGGATCAGCATCACCTTTCAAATCACGATTCCGATGAGCGGAAGCAGCAATGAGATGGCCCGCGCTCATGTAATTAATATGAATCCTTCAATGTCGCTTCCAATTGAAAAAGGCATTGGAGCCTGATGCGCATTCAATGGCTAATCTAACATGATTCCAATGAGTTCACTCATCCAACGTTCCATTGATTCTGATGACTGACCGATCATTACTGATTTCAATGCTTTTAATCGGCATATCAGTTCCATCAATGGAAATCACCATGGCCGGTGAACGCCCATAATCATCCACGGCACGTTTCAACGAATCCAATAATTCCCCTGCTTTTACCGTATCATCATTGGAAATGCCGGAACCAATACGATCATCACTGGAAATCTTGCCATTATAATCCGGTTCAGGTGGAACCGGTGTTGATGATGAAACTAACGGAGAGTTAACATCATCGAAAATGTCAACATCATTTACATTGAAACCGAGCATGCTTTCGTCATATGAAATCGCATCATCATCCGCTATGCTTGTCGTGTTATCGAATTTACGGTTCGCAGATTTGTTTTTCTCTGGTTTCCGTGTCGTCATTGGACTCATGTCATCATCGAAAATGTCAGCCGATGGCAAATCATTGGAATGCGTTACAGGGGAGGTGTTTTCATTACGGACTTCCTCTGATTCCTCCATTGTATCGAATATTTTGAAACCGGCATCCTGTCCGAATGATTTAATAGTGTTGAAACCCATGTCTCTTTTATCATTCTTTTCAATGCTTTTACGTATTTTATTAATGTATTCGCGATCTTTATCCGATAACGCCATTTTTTCAGCCTTCCGATTCCTGTTTACATTTGAATGCAATTGTTAACATGAAATATCATTTGTACATATAAAAAAGCAAGGATTATGGAATCCTTGCTTTTTTATATTATGATTCTTTTTATTGTTAGTTGATACTTGTTGCGATGTTTTTCGCGTTCTTAATCATTGAACCGTTTTCGCCAAAGAATGCGCTTGCGCCGTAAACAATTACCGCTACAATAATTCCTAGAGCCAGGAATGAAATGAATTCAGTCCATTTACGGCTGAAAAGGAACTTCAATGACATTGCACCGAGCACCATGATTAAAGCAGGGCCAACCCATTTCTGAACTACTGATGTCCACACCTCACTCAAATCAGCCAGATCCGCTGCGTAAACCAAACTATCAAACATGATTTTTTATCTCCTTGTTTTTTGTTAAATAGATGTATCTCCATTTGACATATATTATCTATCAAACTGCATTTTATCATTTCATTAATATCATTCTGACGAATCAGATGATTCATTGATTTCTTCACCATCCTGTGGAACATAATAATATGGATTTATGTCCTGAATTGAATATTTTCCATTTGCCTCCTTTTTCAATTTGATAATATATCGGCTTGTATATGTAACTGCCCCGGATACAGGCGCATTAGATTGATCTCCGCTGGAATCAGCCATTTGAGATGATCCATTGATTGCGTCAACCCATTTAACGGTAACAAGTCCCCTGTAATATCCGTCTCCCGGATCTCCATATGCTTCAAATTGTATACTTGACGAATCATCACTTAAAGTGTAATTACCATCAAGTCCGTTGGTTGCATTTGCAGTATGATCCTTGCTGACAAGTGTTGACAATGATGATGAATCACCTGCTCCCCATGCTTTCATGAATTGTATAACAGCATCCTTAGCATTGGTTGTCACTGTTTCATCGGTTTCTCCGTTGCCCGGTTCTTTAGCGCTGGGCAAATCAGTGCTGGCTCCCATTACAGGTTCTGAAACTATTGTGGGGCTTGTCTTATCAATATAGAATTTTGACGTTTTCGAATCATAATATACGCCAATATTCAAATACAACCATTTATAAATTACATTTTTTGACTTATCATCTGTGACAGGTTGTCCATTACTTGTTTTATAAACCAGCATTCCTACAACATAATTTGCGGTTTTAGCATCCAATGCCTGTTGCTTATAAATGAACGGACCAGATTTTATTTTCTGTTCAAGTGATTCACTTGATGTTGGTGTAAGCCCTTGGCCTTGAATAGTATTTGAATTCGATGAATCAAATTTTTGTCCTGCGTAGAAATTCGCAAGCATGGATTGCGCCGCGCTGTCGCCGCTAATTGGAATATACGCTTCCGCGAACGCCTGTGCTATTGTCGCTCCCTGTTCCAATGGGAAACCGGTTTCACCGGTTGTCTGCATGACTACATTCTGAACATCCGCTTCACTTAATGTTTTCGGCGGTATAATGGCGTTTTTCAAACCTACAAGAAGAATGAGAATCATGATGGCAAGGAATCCATAACGCCACATTTTTGCGCTGCTTTCACTTAACGTGCCATCAGATTTCAGTACTGATTTGTTATTGCGATTATATTTCTGGCGTTTCTTAGGTTTCTTATCCTGCTTATCATTATGTTCCGGTAATGTGTCAGTGCCAGCCGCAGCCACGAACGCTTGAGCCGCTGATACATTATCGAATGCTGATGCCATGTTAGCACTGGCTACATTTGCCGCGAATGACGGCTGTTGAGGCTGCTGTATCGGTTGAGCATACTGTTGAACCGTCTGCTGCTGATATGCCTGTTGCACCTGCTCATTCTGGTATTGTTGCGGAGCTGCTTGCATGTAAGCATTGGACGCAGGCTGTTGAACTGGCTGTACCGGTTCATCATCGTAAGCACCGGGTTCCATACCATCGTCAAAATCCAATTCAGGTTCTGGTTCAGGCTGCTGGACTGATTGTTGCGGCCGCTGAGGACGGAGAGGCACTGGTTTTGATGCCGCCGCCCTGTTTAATCCGCCTGCATGCTGTGGTTGTTCAGCCCTGCGTTGACGTAAACCACCTGACGCAGGACGGGACTGTTGTTGCGATGAATTTCTATTCGGTAATGCCATGAGATTGTAATATCATATGTTGAAAACGATTGCAATCATGATGACACAATCATCATCCTTTTAAGCGTTTATCCAATGATTCGCGGAATTTATTCAACCAATCCAATGCCTTGTTGACGTTTTTCATGCTCTGCTCAGGGTTATCAACTGCTTCCGCTGTTTCATGAGGATCACCGAGTCCATCAACATAAGCGAAAATATAACCAATTGCAAGTGTACTTGAACCAATGTCGCCAAAATCGTCAAAATCATCAACGCTTCCATCATCCAGACTATCATCATCGCCGGTTGATTGCAGTATCTTATCATCTTGAATCGGCGCTACACCAGGCGTTTTCCGTTCCTGCTTTTTCGTTTCCTTATCCAATTCATCGCCGTCCAGAAGTGAAACACCATCATTTTCAGTGCGTTTCTTAGATTCTTTTTCCTCCTTGATTGCATTGCGTTCATCCTCCACAATGTCCTTAACTGTTTTCGCAGCTTCCGATGGTGTTTGATCCTTAGTCTGGTTTTTGATTTTATCAGTGATTTTCGGCAGCGCTTTTTCAACATCACGCGCCTGCGCTTCCGTAAGCATTATGTTAGTGCCATCAGGAACGACATCCTGAATCGCCTGAACTACTTTCGCCTGATTAATTAATTGGTATGAACGGCTTTTACTCATGTCGAATTCGGTTACGACATAATCCTCCCATGTGTTGTATCCCAGTGAAACCCAGCATTTGAATTCATGGGCGCGATGAACAAGTACATAAGTCGCCGTCGCCGTCGCTTTAATTTGATCCGTGAGTTCACGTGCTGCGTCTTTTGTCATTATTCCCTGTTCGACAAGTGCTTTATCCTCATCGCTTAAATGCGATCTGTTATCAAGCATTTGTTTTTCCAGTATTGTTTCCTGATCAACGAGCCTGTCAATTTCATCCGGCATTGGTATGTTTCCTTTCTACATTCAACCCGCGTAAACGATTGACTGTTCGCTTTTTCGCAGCGGGATACACGAACCTATTAACCATTCCGATAATATCATTACGGACATTCTTACGGCTTCTGGACATGTTAATCAAACCAATATTATACCTGTTATTTGAATCCGACATTTCAATTCCGATAATGTCATATGTTTTCAATTGTCCACTCCAATCACAAATGAGAACAATTGCATTCTCGTCAATGCGGCTCCGCGCGTATGATGCGACACGATACAAATATTCTCCGATTCTGCGATTATGATAAATCAAACCACGTCTGGCTGATTCCACAATGCGAGTGGTGAAATCCAATGGTTGCAATATTACGATTTTACCAGTGTCGGAATCTTTCGGTAACAATACATAGAATGGATACTTGCATTTATCATAATCAATAACATCAAAATCATCCGATAATGCCTCATGTATTTTCATTGAATGCGTTGAATCCAATGATGTCGGGCGTGCAGGCATTTTTGACGAACGGCGCTGGAATGCATTCCTTCCAAACATCCATAACAATCCGAAAAGAAGCATTGACGCCGCTGATGCTATGGATGATGGAATCAAACCGAAAAACAGGAATCCATATGATGTCATGAACGCAGCCACGGTTCCCATCATCGCGGCTGTCCAACGGGACACGTTCGTGTCAATCATGTATGATATGCAAATAAAAATGAAAAACGCGCATAATGTGATTGACGGCAGTAATAATCCTGTTATCGCGGAATTTGAGAATGATGACGCGAACATCATTTGGAATGCGAGGCATAAACCGAGAATGATTACGGAAATAGTGCTTTTAATGACTGATTTCGTGCTCTTCCATGCTATCATGAGCGCCATGATTCCAAGGAATGCAATAAGAGGCACCCACCAGAATGATGTGAATTTGAATAATGCGACGCCTTCCGTGAAAATGAACAATGCAAGAACGATATACAGCATTTCGCTGTTCCGTTTCATGAAAATACGCCATCCATAGCGTAAACCATGATGTTTCCATGTTTTCATCATGTCAACATCCGCATCAGGCGCATCAGAATCATCAATGGAATCATCATTATCATCCACTACGCCTGATGCGTCAACTATCGCCTGTATTTCATCATCTGTCAATTTCGCCATGTGTCAATCGCCTTTCTCCGGATGATGTCACTTGGAATCACTGTTACTGTTCTGTGCGGCTGATGCCTGATTCTGCAGCATGACGTATGTCTGCCATCCGAGAACATCGCCTTGCAACTTCCAATCGGAGCCATTCCATTTCAGAATGAAAACAATGTTCTGATCTGATGAAACCATTGCTTGAATCGGGATGTAAACAGTGTTTTCGTCCGCGCTATATGAAATCAATCGTTCTCCTGATAATTCAACACCGCGTTCCTTAGTTTTCTCATAGGCATTGGCAAACATCATGAGGCCGGTATATGATGCCGAATCAAGGATTTCACGGCCAATCATCATTCCCGTCGTGTTAGTTCCCATGCTCACACGGTTCTTGATTTCATCTGGAACAACGGACGTGTCGCCGTTCATGATTTTCTGCAATGTCTCATTGCCTTCTGAGAATGTTTCAGCCGGGAATTTTTTGGAAGTGTCATCAAACAATGTACCGAGCCATGTCATCGCAGCCTTACTGGGATTATCCGGCATGTTTCCTGTTTTTGTCTTACTATCATTCGTTTCCTTTGACTGTGATTGTTCAACTGGTTTGTTAGCACTGGATACAACATAGAAAATGGAACCACCGATAGTAGCGGTTATCAGAATGGCGCTGACTACAATGACGGCGATTATAGCTTTCATGCTTCCCGTCATTGTTTTCTTTTTCGGCTCATTCTTCTTTTTCGCCATATCATTCATCATTGTTTCCTTCCGTGTCATCATAATCCATGACTTGCTGCTCCCAGCTGTCATGTCGTATTTTCCATATTGCTATTATCATGCCGATTATTATCAATGCGATTATTACAGGCACTGCATATACCGCTGCACGAACCTCATAAATGTTATAAGCGAATTGCATTGATTCCAATCCAGCATCCTCATCGCCAGCGACTTTCATCATTGCCCGCATTGTCTCATTATCAAATAATGTCTTATATTGCGATAATGAATTCATTATGCTGGCAATGAGAACAAGCAATGCGACGGAGATAGCGCTGATGATGCTTATGGTAATTTTAGGAAACTGTGGTTCTTTCACATATAAATCATTTGCTGAATCATCAGTTTCATCAGCATCGCCCGTAGCCTGACGAATGAAATCCAATTCATCATCCGTCAAAATATCCTCATTTTTAACGTCCATTCATGATTTCCTTCGATGCGTTATACACATTAAGAACAGCTGATAGCAGATTCACACTGGAATCAGGCATGCTGCTCACTGCTTTATCCGCAAGTTCAGCTATAGCATAATGTTCCTTTTTTGTTTTATCCACGATGATATCGGAACCGAATTTGGCTCCGATATCCGCAATGATTCCCAGATCGGAATCATCCAATCGGATAAGATAGAACACTCTTGTCGCAGCTTCCATTCCACGCGCCTGCAATAATTCCTGCAATGCCGTCATGACTGATTTCCTTGCATTCAGCACGGCGTAAACCATTTCTGACAGTTCATCATATTTAATGGCTCCCATGTTCAGGACAAGTTTCACTGCTTCCTTCTCATCACCTGACAGATTATCACGAATCATATCGGTTACCGAGATTATGCGATAAATCATTTCAGGTTTCGGAACACTGCCAGGTGCCATTGGCGTGGATGACTGCCATGTTGACGCGGATGATTGCATGCCCGCATTGGAATCAGTGTTTGCGGATGGCTGACTTACCGGCGCTGGCGTGGTTTGTTGAACCGGTGCTGCCGGTTGTTCAAGTTGAGCGGGCTGCTGATACGCGGAATAATCCGGTTGAGCGGGCTGATTGGACGCATCCGCGAATGGATTGGATGCATCCGGTTGAGCGGGCTGCTGATACGCGGCGTAAGCCTGCGCGTAATCCTGGGATGATGCTGGCTGAGCATACTGCTGATTGTAATCCTGTTGTTGCGGATAATCCGATTGCAGCTGCTGATACGCGGAATAATCCGGTTGAGCGGGCTGCTGATAATACTGGTTCGGATCATACTGCTGCATGCCATTGTCAGCATATGAATTCATGCCATCGTCCAGTTGAGCGGGCTGCTGATACGCGGCGTAAGCCTGCGCATAATCCTGGGATGATGCTGGCTGAGCATACTGCTGATTGTAATCCTGTTGTTGCGGATAATCCGATTGCAGCTGCTGATACGCGGAATAATCCGGTTGAGCGGGCTGTGGCTCGGGATCCGCTTGTTTTTGCGGTGCAACAGGTTCCTGTTTCTTACGTGGACGCCCCGGACGGCGTTTCGGTGCCGGTTCAGGTTCCGGCGCGGATTCAGATTCTTCTTCCTCGTCCGCCGCCGCATTGAAAAAATCATTCGGATCGGCATACGGATCAGCATCCTCTGAATCCGATGGCAAATCATCATCAAACAAATCATTATCACCATTATCAGCCTGCGCCGGATTGGATGATGTTGACGCGGATGATGTTTTCATGGATTCATCGTCATCATCAGCTCCGAATCCGGAACCATCAAGGTTGAAACCGAGTTCATCATCGTCATCATCAGCCATGTTACCGAAAACATCATTATCATGTAAACTGTTGAAAGTGCCTGCCATCCAAAAATCCTTTACTGTGCTATTTCCAGCATTAAATCTCCATCACTGTCATCAATGCGGACATGTTTATCATTCTCCAATACAATATCCCCTGATAATATGTTTTCCGCCATTGGAAGAACAACATTGCTTTTCAGAACATGGTCTATTTCCCTTGCTCCGAGATTCATGCTTCTCGCCTTGATGAGAATTCCATCCATTGCGGCATCACTCACATTGAAATCAATTTTCTTACCATAATTATCCTTTATGATTCCACTGATTTCATGAAGTTTGATTCTGACGATGCGAGCATAATCCTCCCTGCGCAGTTTATTGAACACACAGATTCCATCCAAACGGTTGATGAATTCCGGACGGAAGAAATCGCGCATCGCTTTCATGTACACTGTTTCCTCATCATTCACTGTGGATTCACCGAAACCGGCTGTTTTCATGTTTTCGGCTTCTTTCGTTCCGAGATTACCAGTCAGTATGAAAACGCAATGTGAAAAATCAGTTGTTTCACCCTGCCCATCAGTCAAGCGAGCGTCATCAAACACTTGCAGGAACGTATTCCATATGTCAGGATGAGCTTTTTCAACCTCATCAAGCAGCACCACTGATTGCGGATGTTCACGGACAGCATTCGTGAGTTCGCCGCCATTATCATAACCGACATAGCCTGGCGGTGCGCCGAACAAACGCGCGGCTGTATGCTTATCATTGAATTCACTGCAATCAATGCGGACAAGATTCACTGGTTTTTCAAACAATGTGTCAGCGAGTGATTTCGCCAGTTGCGTCTTACCGACACCGGACGGTCCCAGGAAAAGGAACGATGCGACAGGTTTGTCTTTTGGTTTCATTCCGGCGGCGTCAATGAGAATCGCTTTTGAAACCATGTCAATTGCCTTATCCTGATTGACGACGGTTGTTTTCAATCTGTCCGCAAGATGCAACGGATCATTATATTTCAATGTTTTCGCAGGTTTCTGCTTCTTATCCTTCTTATTATGAAGTTCATCATTCAGCATGCTCATTATCATATCGTCATCATCGAAATCATCCTCATCGACAATAGGCGAATCATTGAAAGCCTCCCTTGCAATGGTACGAGCGGTTTTCGCATTGATTTGTTTCACATCGGATTCCATAAGCCATGCATACATGTATTCAATGCGTTCAAGGACATAACCTATTGGTATTTCAATTTCCTCAATGGAACGGAATGATTCAGGATGAGTCGGATACACTTGCCTGATTAATTCCTCGATGAATGTTTTCACTGCGACATTTGAAACCGGTTTCACACCATATTGCTCCGCCAATGTGATGTTTGCGCGATGAGCCTCATTAAGGAATTTCTTCCATTTCATTTTATTATTGACTTGAACCGCCTCAATTTTATCCACTTGCGAGGAATGGTTAGTCATGGCATGTGAAAGCATGTCATCATCCGCTTCCAATATGAATGATGTGTTCCTGCATTTTGAAATCAACAACAGGAAAAGATGCAAATCAGGAACGACAATGATGAGATGCCTGTCAGTGTTAGTTTCATTAATCGCGGCAGCTGCCTGTAATCCAAATGCAGTCAATGAATAATCCCCTGTCATGAGGCGATTCACATAATCCACTCCGATGAATTTAACCGTCCTGTGAACATTGCTGCCATTGAATTCATTGATATGATAAGCAAGTTGGTTCAGCATGAATGTTTTCCCGGAACCGCTTTCGCCATAAACTATGATGGAACGCGGACGGACCTTATAATTCAGGTTCCTGTTCACTTTCCTCATTGCATCCATTATCGGCTCCGGGATTTCATCAAACGGACGTTCCGGCATGGACGCATCTGAAAACGGCACGAAAACATTATTATTCATACTAAACCAACTCCAAATGTTAACTTATTATATTATTATGATATTGTCTGATTATGTCAGTCCTTGACTGTTTTTGTCAGGATGAACACATTGCCGTCAATGCTTCCATCCGGCAGTACAGATTCGAAAATCACAGGGACATCATCATCAACGTATTTAATCATGAGTTTTTCAGTTGAAACACTCATTATTGCCTTTTTCAGTTCATCATGAGAGAACTGCATGACTGTCCGGGAATCATTATTCGCATCAACGGAAATCTTATCACTGGGTGATGAATTGCCATTGGAACTGACTCCCAGTTCACCATTCTCCGCCGTCAATACGATTACACGACGGATTTGATCCGCGCCTGCAAGTGAAATGGCGATATCAGCGGATGTCAACAATTCATTGCGGTTGACAGTGAATGTTTTCTCATTCTCACGGGTTTCAGGACGAGTTGCGGCTGATTTGATTTTCATCCAATTCAATGCTTTCGCTGTCTGCTTGCGGACAGTTGCAACCATTCCGTTATCAAAAATGAATTTCATGGATTCATCCGATTCCTCAATGTCAATGCGCTCCGACGCCGCTTTCAACAGGCAGCTATCAGGAAGCACAAGGAAACGTGAATCATTTGCTCCTTCGGTTTTCTCAAATGGTATGGATTCCACGACAAGAGTGAATTTATCCGTTCCCATGACATCAATCCTATCCTTGCCGAAAGTCAAATCAAGCATGCTGACAGCACCGAGCTGAGCGCCTGTTGCGATTTTAGCTGTTTTCACTGCGTCCATGAAATCATTGTAATCAACTGCTCCGAGCGATTTGAATTTCTCACGGTCAGATGCAAGGGTTCCGAGACTGCTCATGACGGCAACCGGGAATTTCAAATAACCGTAAGTGATGGATGCCTTATCATCATTCAAATCAAGTTCAACAGGACCATCCGCTTTCTTTTTTGACAATGCTCCCATCATTTTAATGAGATGAGGACTGGAAAGCGAAAAAGTATGCTTATCAGTCACTTCCTCAGCATAAGCGGCCTGAATGCGCGAGGAACGCATGCCCTGGTCGCCTTCCGCGCGAAAAACAACATATCCATCCTCATGCACGTCAACAAGCGTATATGATTCGCGTGAAACGCGGGTTGTCCAATCCACGGCATTCATAAGAGCCGCAGCGTCAATGGTAACTTTCATTATTCAATCAATCCTTCTGTTCTATCATGTCCCATCATGCGAAATCACAGGAACATGAATTCATCATCGTCCACATCTGTGGACTTGTCATCAATGATATCATCATCCTGCTTCTCACCGGAATCAGTTTCATCCTTCTCCTGAACGGCGGTATCAGCGGTGCCATCATTGTTCACATTGGATTCATGTTTTGAATCCTGAACGACAACGCTGGGATCATCATCCGAACCTGTGAAATCAATATTTTCAACATCAATCGGCTCCGGTGCCTTACGAGCCTTGCGGCGTTTCGGTTTATCCGCCGCAGTGGATTCAGGTTTATCATCTTCATCAGATTCATCTTTTTCTTCTGATTCCAGTTTCGCTATGCGTTCTTTCAATGAGGCGATTTCCTTATCTTTCGCTTCCAATTCAGCGACGGATACGAATTCCTGCTCGTCATCAATGCTGACATTATTACCGGAATCGCCAAAACCGAGGCGCTCATCAGTTCCGGCCATTTCTGCGATGCGATTGAAATCATCAACGGCGTCATGTGCTTTCTTACGGTAATCATCCAGTTTGTTTTTCGCTTCTGATCGCATGGATTCATATTGTTTGCGTATTTCCTCAAATTTTTTAAATGAGTCAATGATGTCAGTCATTTCCGTTATTTGTCTCCGTTTCCTTGAAAAATGGTTTCCTTACATTTAATGTTATCAATTTCACTTGCATACCGGTCATTCCAATAAGGTGAGTTCAACTGTTTTCTTCGATCCTTCCGCAAATCGCGTTCCAGCAGGAACTGATTGAGCGACGACGGTTCCTGATGAATAATTCGCAATGTCATTACCTGAATTGATTTCATTAGTTTTCTTTTTCAGGATTTTACTTTCAACACCCGCATTCTCCATTGTTTTCAATGCCGTTGATGCGTCCATTCCGGTTACATTCGGAACGATTTTCACGCCCTTGTTATTTTTCGGAACTTCGACCTTATTATCATCCTGGCTGTTCAAATCCAATTGGATGTTCGGTTGGCCTGCAAGATTAGTGCTGATTATATCCCTTACTGTCGTCATGGCGGAATGATAATAACCATCCACTCCCATTCCGCGATACACATACCATGTAAGAGGATAAGCATAATTACCGCGTGGATCATACACGTTAGCGAACACTGAATACTGGCCGACAGTGGAAGTCCAACTGGAATTCGCAAGATCGTTCGTCGTTCCGGATTTGCCGACGGTCATGTGTCCATTGACAGCAGCCCCCTCACCGAACCTGCCGCTTATGCCGGTGTCATTCACATTCGCGTTCTGCGCTTTCAGGACAATGCTTGCCTGTTTCGGTGTCATGACAGCCTTACATCCTCCCGATGACGGATCATAAGTGTCTGCGGCTGTGAACGGCGAACCATCGAGCATTGAATAGTTCTTAATCGGCGTTGCAGGGCAATACACTCCTTTATTCGCGAAAGTGGCATAAGCCGCCGCCATTTGAATCGGTGAATCCGATGCGACACCGAGAGTGAATGACGCGGAACGGTTACTGATGTTATCGGGAACGGTCAAACCCATCTTACGGGACATATCCATTACCTTGTCGATGCCGACCTCGGTCGAAAGTTCGGCGTAATACGTGTTAGACGAATAGGCGGTCGCTTTCAAATAACCGATTCGACCGGCCTGGAAACCACAACCGTTCCCCGAAGAGTTTCTGATTCCGCCAGCGGGTGTGTCATAACCCGGTTTCGTCCATGGACAATAGCCATTCACCTGATTTAATTGATTCTCAGTCCATCCGTTCGCGGCTGCTGTCGCCAATGTAATCATTTTATATGTTGAACCTGTCTGAGTTCCTTTGTCCGCAAGAACAACCTGTGTCTGACCGGCAGAAGTATCAGTGCCCCATTCCCTGTTCGCCGCTATTGCAAGCACGGCTCCTCCCGGCGCGACGAAAGCCATTGGCATTGCGACACGGTTGGTTACACCGAAATCGCTTTTAACCTGCGCTTCCGCTTGCCGCATGAGATTCGCATCCATGTTCGTGTATACAGCCATTCCGCCTTGTGCTACGCGCGCGGCGCGTTCCTCCGGCGTTGAACCGAACTGTTCATCTGATGACATGTAATCAAGAACATACCGGCAGTAAAACGGGAATTCGGAATTACCGCATCCGCCCGCCTGTTCAGTAACATGAGTTTCAATTTTGGCATTCACTGCATCATCATGCTCCTTCTGATTTATGTATCCATTGGCAAGCATTCTATCCAGCACATAAGTCTGCCTGTCTTTAATCCAATTATAAGTTTGTTCATCGGAAATGTTCAGAAGATTATATTTGCCTGTATTGTTCACACTGCCTGCAAGCGCGGCTGATTCAGCAAGAGTCAAATCTTTGGCGCTTTTACCGAAAATTTCCTGAGCTGCGGTTTCAATGCCATACACGTTGCCTGAACCGATTGACACCGTATTCAAGTATTTCAATAGGATGTCATCTTTTGAATGTTTCTTCTCATAATCAATCGCGAGTTTCATTTCACGCAGTTTACGTGCGATTGTGGTTTCAGTCGCCTCCGCTTTAACCGTCTTATCATCAGTCAACGAGAAATATTGCAGATTCTTGATTAACTGCTGTGTGATACCGGAACCTCCACCGGAACCAGTCAGGAATGAACGCATGGTTGCAATGATGTCAACGGCACCATGATTATAGAAATCCTTATCCTCAGCGGAAATAATGGCTGTACGCATATATTCGGAAACATCATCCAGTTTCGCGACAGGCTCACGGTTCTCCGACCATACTTCCGCGAACTGCTGACCATCCTTATCATACATTTTAATATGTTCCGCTATTGGAGTATTCGATAATTCCCCGGGGGATTGCGTCCAATATGACACGATTGGTTGCAATGCCAGCATCATTACCGACAATAACACAAACATGGATATGACGCCGACAATTATCATGCCAGCTGATGAGCATAGGAATCCAATCAGTCCTTTTAACCGCGTTTTCAATGATTTCATGTTAACCATGTTATCATCATTCTGAACAAGCAGGATTATCACGTGAACATAAAATGAAAAAACGCTCATTTCAATTCTGATGGAAATTTTATGCGTTTTGTGAGCCACCAATCGAAAACAGGGTTTTCAGCGCTTACGATTAAAACAGCCGTCCACAGAGCACAATATTTTCAGCCCTGTGGACGGCATCGATTTACACTGATTTTAATATTGTTGAAAAACATGAATAATCATGCTGTTTTTGTCATGCATTCGATTATTGCACTAAGATATGAAAAATCCGAATGGCGAACCATCCGGATTTGGAATTATTCGATAATATGATTAATCATCAAATGACAAGTCAATGTCATCATCCGCCATCATGTTCCCAGTGAGATCATCAAACGGCGCGGCACCATCGAAAATGTCAATACTGTCATCCGCAGCGCTGGGAAGAGGTTTCGCTTTCAATCGTTCAGCTGGACGAGGTGAAAGTTTCGGGCTTTCACGTTTCAATGATGCTTTCGGCATTGATTTCCTTGCGGGATGAGCAGGCACATCCGTTTTTGTTTCACCGAAATTAGATGCCCGCAGTTTCTTAGGTTTCGGACGTTCCTCCGGTTCATTATCAAAAGCGCTCATGCTTTCAGCGAAGCCAGTGTTACCCATTTCTGATTCAAAATCCTTCTTAGTCTGCAAATCGGCAATCTGTTGGCGCAATTGCTTATTATTATATTGCTCCATTGCAAGCTGATCCTGAACCTCATCATATCGTTTCTGCAATTCCTTGATTTTATCGGATGCCTCCGTTGAACTCGACTGTTGTTTCAGTTCCTCGTTTTCCGCTTTCAGTTTACGTATTTTCAAGTTTGCATTCATGAGTTCATTATTGCTATCACCACCTGCGATAATGTTCAAACCGGATGATTTCTGGATTTCCGCCTCTAATTCCTTATCATGGATTTCATCCTGTAATTTAGTGCAATGATCCGCAAGTTTAGCGACATCCGCATTTCGTTTATTCAACAAGTCAATGTAATAATCAATGCTTTCAGATGTCGCATCATAGAATGATGCAACCTCATCGCGGGCGAAACCATCCGGTTCACTTGCGAATTTGACTTTTGCAAGATCACCCGGCAGAAGAATCCTGTCAGGAACCTGATATGACGCGGGAATGCCGAGAATGTTCAGCACATCCTCCTGAACTGAAAGGCTTCCTGTGCTCACTGGACCCAAATCAACGCCATCAACCCATAAATGACCGTTGATTATTTCCTGATGCTCATCATTCTGATCCTGCGCAGGCTGTTGTGACGCCGGTGTTTCACGTCCTATCGCCGGAACACCTGGAACAGTTTGCCGTTTTTCCAAATCATCGCCCTTGTTCCTACCGGGAATGATTGAATCTATTTTCTCATTAATCTTATCGAATAATCCCATGATAACGTAATATCATTCTTTCTATGATAGCAAAATCATATTAAATTTGGAAACCTGGAAGCTGACCGCCTTTCGCGAGTTCATAGCATTCATTGCATAATGCCTGTCCATTCAGCAGGTATTGGAATTCCTTCCCGCCCTGCTGACCGGCTTTCTGCAAAACACGGTTGCAGTTGGAACAATACACTGTTCTTCTTGCAGCGCGACCAGCCTTGCGATCCTTCTCATCACGTGCTTGCAGATAACTGTATCCGAAATTACCCCCCGTGTACATCTTATTATCAATGACTTGACTCATGCCACGCAATGCGCCACGAGTGAATCCACTGTGTCCACGCTGGAATTTCGCTGGTTTATCACCTTTCGCAGCTGTTCTCAGAGCACCGTCTTTCGTGCCGATTCCATTTTTCATTCCGGAAATACCGCCGACAAAACCAGCATAACCCAGATCTTTCGCGGTTGCGGCCATGTTCGCGACTTTTCCGACACCTGCTTGCATTCCTGTCTGCAAATCAACTGCGCCATTAATGTTAACCTGACCGAGAATTTTAACGATTGTATTCCGATTCTTATAGAACGCATAGGATGCAATGCATACAAGAAGCATGCTCTTGAACCATCCTGCGAGATCATTCATCCCGGATGTTATTTTAATCATGAAAACCATCATGAGCATGAATACGAAACCGAGAACGATTCGTTTCAGGACAACGCTACATACAAGCTGGAACCAGCCTTTCAACACGCTTTGCCCTTTACCGCCAGCCCACATGCCGAAAGTCAATGCGACCGGCGCGAAAGCCATGAGAAGAACTGATCCTATTGCATAAGCAACCACACTGAAACCGATTGCAACAGGTCCTATCATTCCAGCGATTGCGAACACGAATGAAAGCAATGCTATCAGGATACGAGTCATGTTATTGCCTCCTATCCATACTGTCCAATATTTCGTTGGAACGAGTTTGACATCAGTTTGCATAACGGCATTATCCTGGCTTTTATTCTCATCAGGATTATTAGTGTCTTTATTAGCGCCTTTTTTTGATTTGTAATTGGCAAGCGCGTCAACAACACGCCACCAATCAGTGTTCGCGCCGTCAACAATCACAAGTTGACTTTGATACTGCTCAGGCTCAGTGTATGCCTTATCCGGTTTTTTCATTTTCTCTGTTTCAGGATCTAATGTCGTGGAACTGATATGATAACTGGTTTGCGTTGAAATCTGATAAATAAGCCAATTATTCATAATGGTTTTATTGCCCATTGGAACAGATGCTTTGCCAGCATAATCAGCCTGCCATTTCCATCCATTATCACCGTCTTGCGGCGCACCATCAGGAATCGCATTATCAAATGTTTGTGTTCCATCGCCATTTGATTTGCCGGAAGCATACAGGTTAGTGTAATCAGTTCCATACTGACCGAGTGAATATGGAACCAATGTGAATATGCGCCAGTATTCACATTCAACTGAACGGCGAATGGCATCGCTGGATTCCTCAAATTCCTTTGCTATTGATTTCGTGTCATCATCCATGTTTCCAGTTGGATTCACATAATCAGCTTTAATATTCTTAGTGGTGTTATCCTCATCAGTTGAACATAAGGCATTCTTACCTGTTTCCGCTGTTGTTATCCCCTGCAATAATAGGTTCTGCCCGAACATTCCAATGTAATTCGGCAATGACACGAATAATGTCGGATTAACCATCATGACTATTCCTGCGAACATGCATGCAAGCGATTGCACAAGTCCGCCGTATGCTTCACGATACTGTCCTTTAATGAGTCCTTTCACCGCCATCCATACAGCGGTTATTACCATCATCATTCCCATTAAATTCATGAAAATATTATTGAACAGTGTTTTGTAAACACCTGAATCCCCTCCGACATAATTAATAACGCCGAATTTCGATGCAACGTCGGATAATGTCAATTCCAATAGCATGTTCCCGAGCGCAACCATGATTTTCGTCAATGAGAACAGCAGATTCGCGATGATTAGATTCCAGTTGTTCGAGAACAGCATGACATTGGCACGCTGACGGACGCGCGGATCAAGTGAACTGCTCCTTGCTGAGAAAGTATCCATTGGACGGTCACGATCCTTATAATAATCATTCAAATGACCATCCTCCGGATCTTTCGCATCTCCGGTTCCCTCCCCGTTCGCGCGGCAATAATAAATTTTCCACCAGTTCCATTCACCATTATAATCAGTGAATTGCATTCCTGAGAATCCGAAACGGTCATAAGGCGTGTATTTCTTCTCAGTTTCATTCGCATTATTCAATATATCCAATTGAACTGATTTGAAATCTTTTGTCGTTATGAAATTAGTGAAAGTATTCGCGACATTCTGGAAATCAGCCGCCGCCTGCGATTTATATAATATTTGACGTTGGAAATCCTCTGTTTGAGCAGCTTCGAACAGCAGTTTTATCGCGGGAACATCATCATCTTGCGGATCTTTATCCCATGAGCACATGAGATATTCTATCATGTTCGCATCGGCTTTTCCCGATGACGCTCCAATTCCGACAATACAAGCTGACAGAATGCTCATGATTGCAAAAATCATCGCAAGGACACGGCATGATGCATGATGAGTCCATGTTACCATTGAATGCGTGTATTCAGTCATCAGTCATCCTTCCTTTTCCTGGTTGCCTTGTTCTTTCTTCTTTCCGCTGCTTTCTCATGTTCGCGAGTATTATAATCCTTTTTGAAATCCATGCTCGGCT
>Ga0326512_10000172_pt1 | contig 55603 bp, 43 predicted proteins | sample 1_2617_0518_D_FD_203652 | JGI IMG/M metagenome (GOLD analysis project Ga0326512, IMG submission 203652) | Bovine rumen microbial communities from UC Davis, California, United States - 1_2617_0518 | ecosystem: Host-associated > Mammals > Digestive system > Stomach > Rumen | place: USA...
CCACTTTTCGGGCAAAAAACAAGGGCCTCAGAGAACCCTGAAACCCTTGATTTTACTGGTGATCGTGAGCGGATTCGAACCGCTGGCCTACCGCTTAGGAGGCGGTCGCTCTATCCAGCTGAGCTACGCAACCTTGTTAGTAAGACTTGGAGATTATAACATGATTTCTGAGGTTCATAAAGACGAGAATAGCCAGTAGAATCAGCATTTAGACAACAGGCACAAGGTTCATAAAAATAATAAATGAAAGGTGACAAACTCGGGATTGCTCCGCTTTAACACCAGAAGCAAAATGATGGTTCAACCACGAGTTCAACCACCTATTTATTTGAAAAGTCTCATTTTTACTCAAAAAGTCTCAAATTTGGCCCCTTATTATCAAATTCAGTCAACTTGCACACACAAATGCATTTGCGCGATATAGACTGCAATTACCAAACCACTCAGGAGGTTAAATACATGAGAGACGTTTACACAGAATACAGAAAAGGATTGCTGTCATGGGAAGAAGCATATTTTATTGCTAATAACATTGCAGCTACATCTTCCGGATCCATAAATGCTTCTTCGGAAGAAACAGAATACTGGTGTCGGCAGATGGAAAGCCTTGGCGTTGATGCCGCTGAGCATCTAATGAAAACCCTATATGGTTATAAGCAAAATACTGAAGGAGTTTTTTACAAAGTAGAGCATCATTAATCTATAACATAAAAGCTGTTTATTATATAATATAGGTATCGTTTGATAGCTCAATAACAAAAGAACTGACTTAAAGAGAAAAAGTCATATGAAACGCAGAACTATTATCATAATTATCTCATTACTTTTGGTTGTTGTTGGCATAACTACCGTATCTTTAGTCGCTTGTCAATTTAATAAGACTGACGCTTCTACAACGACAGACGCTACAACTATTGCCAAACCTACTGCCAAACCTACGGTTACAGGCACTCCTACAACCAACGGTACAACGACAGGCACAACCACAACGAACGGTACTACTGCCGAAGTTATAACGACTGTTGCTACTACGACAGAAGGTACTACGAAACCTACTGAGGCTACGACTACCACAACAAACGGTACGACTGCCACAACAACTACTACGACAACAACCACAACGGTTGCAGAAACAACACCTGCACCTGTTGAGACAACACCTGCACCTACTGAGCCTGAGCCTACGGCTACGACACCTGCAGAGACAACTCCCGCTCCTACCGAGCCTGAGCCTGCAACACCTAATCTCCACGCTACTGCGGATGTTAGAGTTTGGGTAAACCTTGCTGATGGCGGTGAAGAGTTCTATCTTAACGGCGTTACGGTTTACAGAAATGCTGAGGATCTTCCTTGGTTGGCTGACCTTGATGCTGTTGAGGCTGAACTTGATGCAAGATACCCTGATTGTATGTCTTACAGCGCTACGGTTACCAATGTTAGAGATGTAAGACCTTAACAGGGCTTGCTCTACACACAATCACGAATACTATGTTAAAGTCGGCAGTTCGTCGCTGTCGGCTTTAACTTTTTGAATGGAGTTTGGAGCGTGCTATTTCTCCTCTTTATCTGCAAAAATTAGACTAGTAGCAAGGTGCCCCCTTCAATTAAGCGATCTGAGCATAGAAGTATCATATTTAATTATGTTGATTATTGTTGAGTAAACGTAGAGTGTTTGTTATATTTAAATTATGAAAGATATACAATAAGGAGCTTATGACAAATGGCTTTATCCAAGAACGCACAAGAGAAGAATGAGTTATTCAAAGCAATATGGAATATCGCATGTGAGACAAGAGGATCAGGCGTTACAGGTTGGGATTTCAAGTCCTATATCCTTAACACCTTGTTTTATCGCTATATCTCCGAGAGCCTCGTTCAATCTATCAATGATAATGAACGCGCAGCCGGAGATAAGGATTTTGACTACGCTAATCTGACTGATGATGATGTCAAAGCAGTTGATGGTTTCAGAGACGAGATCATCAAAGATAGAGGGTTCTTCTTATATCCATCAGAGCTGTTTCAGAATGTTGCTAAAGATGCCGCAAAGAATGAAGACTTAAACATCAAACTCTCTGAGGTATTCCGTCATATTGAGGAATCAGCTAAGAATACCGATTCCGAGAAGTGTTTTAGTGGTCTATTCAATGATTTCGATCTTAATTCTGAAAGCAAACTGGGTAATACTCTTGAAAAACGCAATAAAAAGTTGGCAAGCCTGCTACAGAAGATTGCTGCAATAGACTTTGGCGGCGATTATTTGAGTAACGACAGTGATGTTTTTGGCGATGCTTATGAATACCTGATGGGTATGTATGCCTCTGATGCCGGACAGAAAGGTGGAGAATTCTTCACGCCGCAGGAAGTATCTGAACTTCTTACAAGAATCTGCGTACATGGCAAAGAGCGTGTCAATAAGGTTTACGATCCAGCTTGCGGTTCAGGTTCACTCCTTTTGCAACCTGCAAAGATACTTGGTCAGGATAATGTTGATATCGGATACTTCGGTCAGGAAATCAATTCTACGACATACAACCTTTGCCGTATGAATATGATCCTTCACAATATTCCTTACAGTAAGTTTGATATAGCATGTGAGGATACGCTTATCAATCCTCAGCATTGGGATTTTGAGCCATTTGAAGTAATCGTATCGAATCCTCCGTACTCGATACCATGGGTTGGTGATGACGATGTAACGCTTATCAACGATCCTCGTTATTCTCCTGCCGGAGTATTGGCTCCTAAGAGCAAAGCAGACTTCGCATTCATCATGCACACTGATGCTTGGCTTGCTCCGAGCGGTACAGCTGCAATAGTTTGTTTCCCGGGAATTATGTACCGAAGCGGCGCAGAACAGAAGATCAGGAAGTATCTTGTCGATAACAACAGGGTTGATGCAATCATTCAGTTGCCGCCGAATTTGTTCTACGGCACTTCTATCTCAACCTGCATCATGGTTATGAAGAAGAACAAGAAGGACAATAAGATTGTCTTTATCGATGCAAGCGAAGAGTTTAAGAAGGAAACAAATCAGAACAGGCTTGATGATAACAACATTAAGACTATCCTTGGCTGGTACACAGACAGGAAAGATGTTGATTATCGTGTGAAGGTCGCTGCGCATGACGAAGTTGCGAAGAATAAGTACAACCTTTCTGTATCAACCTATGTTGAGAAGGAAGATACAAGAGAAGTTATTGATATAGATGAACTTAACAAGAAGATTGACGAAGTTGTTGTCAAGGAGAACCAGTTGAGAGCTGATATTGCTCAGATAATCAAGGAGATTGGATGATATGGGAAAGATTGATGAATTGATCCAGCAGTATTGTCCTGATGGAGTGGTTTATAAACCTCTTTCCGAATTATATCGTTTTCGCAGGGGATCATTTCCTCAACCATATACTGTGGCTGAGTTTTATGGAGGTGAGAATTCTTCGCCATTTGTTCAGGTTGCAGATGTTTCAGATATAGGTCTTAGGTTAAATAATTGTACTAAGCAAACAATCTCAGAAATTGCTAAACCCAAAAGTGTATTTGTTCCTGCTGGAACTGTTGTAGTTACATTACAAGGGACTATCGGTAGAGTAGCAATAACACAGTATGACGCGTATGTTGATAGGACACTTGCTATCTTTACTGAATGCTTGATTAGTGAATTAAACAAGCGTTTTTTTGCATATGTGTTAAAGCAAAAGTTTGATACAGAGAAGAATAAAGCTCGAGGAACAACGCTCAAAACCATAACTAAAGAAGAGTTTTCTTCTTTTGAAATCCCTGTGCCACCTCTTCCGGTGCAGGAAGAAATTGTGCGTATCCTTGATAAATTTACTGAGCTGGAGACTGAGCTGGAGATTGAGCTGGAGACCGAGCTGGAGATGCGCCAGAAGCAGTATGAGCATTTTAGGGATAAATTATTTGAATTCGATGATACAGTGCCATCGTACAAATTTGGAGAACTGTTAACATTTATAAATGGTCGTGCCTATAAAATGACAGAATTGCTCGAGGAAGGTAAATATCCGGTTTTGCGAGTTGGGAATTTTTACACAAGCGACAAATGGTATTATTCGGATTTAGAACTAGATGAGAGTAAGTACTGTAATAATGGGGACTTGTTATATTCATGGGCAGCTACACTCGGCCCGAAGATATGGGATGGCAGTAAATGCATTTTTCATTATCACATATGGAAAATACTGTTTGATGAATCAGTTATTGACAAGAGATACTTGTTCTACTATTTGGGATATGACTTGAGTAACATCTCTAAATCAACAACGAATTCTACGATGATTCATGTGTCAATGAGTAGTATGAAAGAACGGATACTTAGATTACCTCCCATTAACGAACAGCGCAGAATCGCTGATATTCTTGATGGATTCGACAGGATTATGACTGATATTTTCAAAGTCCTTCCTGACGAAATCAAGATGCGTCATCAGCAGTATGAATACTATCGTGATAAACTCCTGACTTTCAAAAGATTGGAGGATAAGGCTGTATGAGTAGTTATAACTTAGTTCTTGCGTCAGATGAAATGACGGTAATGGATGAGTACACTCCGGAAGTTCAGAATAGAGTGCAGTATCAGTCTGAAGCTGATCTCGAAGCCGATATGATAAAGCGGCTTCAGTCGCAAGGTTATGAGTATCCTGCTATTCATAATGTTGACGAAGCCTTAGCGAATCTTCGTGCTTGTCTTGAAGAACTAAATAACTACAAGTTCTCAGATCCTGAATGGAAGCGGTTCCTTGATACCTATATTCTTAAGAAGGGTGACGGGATTAAAGAGAAAACAAGGACTATCCAGACGGATCATATTAAAGCGTTTGTCTGCGATGATGGCAGGACTGTCAATATCAGGCTTATTGATAAAAACAATGTCCATAACAATAAGGTCCAGGTCATCAATCAGTATGAGGCAAGTGGAAACCACGATAATCGCTACGATGTAACTATCCTTATCAACGGTTTACCCCTTGTCCACTGTGAGTTGAAGAGGCGTGGTATTGCTCTTAAGCAGGCATTTAATCAGATAGACCGCTATCAGCGTGATTCCTTCTGGGCAGATAATGGCCTTTTCGAGTATGTGCAGATATTTGTCATTTCAAATGGCACTCACACCAAGTATTATTCAAATACAACCAGATGGAATGCTGTTGAAGAGAACAACGGCAAGCGAAAAGCTGTCCGCTCAGGATCTAACACGTTTGAGTTCACTTCTTTCTGGGCAGATGCTTCCAATAAGACAATTCAGGATATCGTTGACTTCATCAAGACTTTCTTCGATAAAGGCACTTTACTGAAGATATTGGCTAAGTATTGTGTCTTCACGGCTGACGAAACCTTGATGGTTATGAGACCGTATCAGATTGCTGCCGTTGAGAGAATCCTTACTAAGATCAAGATTGCCGAGAACTATAAGAAGTTCGGAACAACTGATGCCGGCGGATATATCTGGCATGCAACTGGTTCAGGCAAGACGCTCACATCTTTCAAGACAGCTCAGCTTGCGACCAATATGGACTGTATTGATAAGGTCTTGTTCGTTGTTGACAGAAACGACCTGGACTATCAGACAATGCGTGAGTATGACCGTTTCGAAAAAGGTGCTGCAAACGGTAATAAGAGCACAAGAGTGCTTACAAGGCAGCTTGAAGATAAGGATAAAGACGGTAATCATCACGAGTATAAGATAATCATTACGACTATTCAGAAGCTCGGATACTTCATCAAGAGCAATCCCCAGCATGAGATATATGGCAAGAATGTCGTTATGATCTTCGATGAATGCCATAGAAGTCAGTTTGGTGAGTATCATACAGCGATAACAAGCCACTTTAAGAAGTATGCTATCTTCGGCTTTACAGGCACTCCTATCTTTGCCGAGAACTCCGGGAGCGGTAAGAACCCTAATCTTCGTACTACTGAGCAGGCATTTGGTCAGAGACTGCACACTTATACGGTTGTCGATGCTATTGGAGATAAGAATGTATTGCCGTTCAGGGTAGATTATTACAATACCATCAAGGCAACGACCGCTGACGGTACATTGATCGAGGATATTGATGACGAGAAGATCATTCTTGCTGAGCCGAGAGTTCAGGAGATTGTTCATTATATCCTTACTCACTTCGATCAGAAGACCATGCGTAATGCTAAGGCATATAGCTTCAATTCCCTGCAGAACATCAATGACGTTGTTAGCGGTCACGCTGAGGAAAAGAAAAAGACCATTAAAAGACAGGGATTTAATTCGATCTTTGCTGTTTCATCAATCAACGCTGCCAAGGTGTATTACACCGAGTTCAAGAAGCAGATGGAGGCGGATCCGTCTCTGCACAGAAATGTAGCTTTGATATACAGCTACGGAGTAAACAATGACGATGACGGACTTGGATTTGTTGACGAGAACTCAGAAGACACATCGGCTCTTGATGTCCAGGACAGAGATTTTCTTGATCAGGCAATAGATGACTATAACAAGATGTTCAACACTCAATTCAGCACCGATAACAATCTGTTTGCCAATTATTATAAGAATCTGTCTTTGAGAATGAAGAATGGTGAGGTTGATATTCTTATCGTCGTTAATATGTTCCTGACCGGCTTTGATGCCGTGACTCTAAACACGTTGTGGGTTGATAAACACTTGATCCATCACGGACTTATACAGGCGTTCTCAAGAACAAATCGAATTCTCAATTCAGTAAAGGCTTACGGCAATATTGTATGCTTCAGGAACCTGCGTAAGGAGGTCGATGATGCCATTGCTCTGTTTGGAGATAAGGAAGCCGGTGGCATCATTCTCATGAAATCATATAACGACTATTACTATGGATATGATGAGGTGGTTAAAGGAAAACCGAAGCATCACCCGGGATATAAGGATACGGTCGAGCGTCTTACTTACGATTATAGGTTGCCTTGTAATCTTGTTACCAACGAGGAGAAGAAAGAATTCATTAAGCTGTTTGGAAGCGTATTAAGACTCCAGAATATCCTGCGTTCTTTTGATGAATTTTCCGGCAACGAGATATTGACAGAGGCTGAGCTGCAAGACTATCTGAGCATCTATGTTGATCTGCATGATGAGTTCAAAGTCATTCAGGTTAAAGAGGATGTCAGCGCCGATATTATCTTCGAGATGGAGCTGGTCAAACAGATTGTCGTTAATATCGATTATATCTTGCAGCTTATAGAACAGTATAAGGAATCGCATCGGAAGAATAAGGAAATACCTGTCGATATTATCTACCGTGCAATCGATGCTAACCCTGAACTGAGACCTAAAAAACAGTTGATTGAACAGTTCATAGCCACAATTGATGATGTTAGTGATGTTTACACTTCGTGGGCTGAGTTCAAAGCAAAACAGAAAGAAGAAGACTTCTTTATCCTCATAGATAATGAGGGTCTGAAAATGCCGGACACACAGTTGCTTGTAGAGAAGATTTTCAGGTTGAATACATTCGAAGTGTCCGATGCTGATGTTTCGAATATCTTGCCTCCTATGCCGAGATTTGGTGGAGGTATGACGGCAAGACTCGAGAAGAAACAAAGAGTGTTAGAGCGGTTGAACGATTTCTTTATTAAGTACAGTGAATAATGTAGGAGAACAATATGCCAAGACCTAAGAAAGACGGAAAATATGTAAACTTCTATGCGCGCAAAGACTTAATGGATCGTCTTGACGAGTACTCTGAAAAGACAATGATACCCAAGACTGCAGTCTTGGAAAAAGCATTAGAAGAGTACCTCAACAGAGTTGTTCCTGAAGCTGATACTGTCAGTGCGGAAGACTGCGAATATGAGCATCAAGGAATTTAATTGGTACTGTAACGGTGAGCTCACAGCAAAGATAATTGCCGACTATGATGCTCACACTGTTGATGTGACCAACTTCAAAGACGACAGTTACTACCTGCCGTTCTCGCCGGAAGTCAAGCCGACATGGGAACAGTGGCAAGCAGTTCTTCAGTCGCATTGCCCTTCCAAACACAATGCTTTTATCCAAGATACTCTTAAGGAACTTGGCTTAGATCACTACGATGTTCTGGACATCATTAAGAAGACTAAGGGAGCTATGGGCCACACTAACTGCACCGTTGAGCTGGCTAATGACGATATGCCTGCATCAGATAATCGGATTTCCTTTTGGAGAGGAAATCAGGGGAAGTTCTGCAAGTCGGATAGGTTTTATAAAGCCGATGAATACGGTTACGAAGCTGCGTCGGAATATTTGACATCTGAGATATTGCGGCATTCTAATTGCACAGATTATGTGACTTACGAGATGGTTCCTAATCACTACCATTATCAGAATGTCGCTCGCCATTGTTGTGAATCTGAGGTGTTTTTCGACAGCTATCCACAAGGCAACGAAATTACTCTGGCAGAGTTTCTGCAGACACACTCTTCCCCATTCGATTTAAGAGAACTGACCGACCCTAACAGCAAGTTCCGTGCCCGACATGCTTTGTCCGAGACTATATCGAAGTTGGTCGACTTGATCGTCACCAACACAGGTCTTGGCGACTTCGGCGGCTATCTTACTACTATTGCCGAGTTGGATGCTCTCACCCGCAACGACGACAGACACTACAACAATCTTTCGCTCTTACAGTTCCCTAATGGGCTATGGAAGATTGCTCCGATATTCGATAACGGTTCAGCTTTTGGCGCCCGAGACAAAGCCCCTGATTCAGGAGGTGTTTACGGAACACAAGGGCCTTGGCTCTTCAACGAAGCAAGGTTCTACAAGATCGCTGCTCGCCCGTTCTCATCCAGCTTTGAGAAGCAGGTTAAGGCTTGCAGGAGCCTCTATGGGCCCAGGCTTCAGATCCAGAAAGACATTGATCTCAGCCCCGCTTTCGAGCGCATAGCTGCCGTATATGGAAAGCCAGTTGCTGACCGCATGGAGTCCATATGGAACCTGTCACTGAAGAAGCATGAGGATATGTTCGTTCCGAAAATCACCAGACCTGCATACTCCAGTGAACAAGGACTCGGACGGGGCTTGTAAGGCGCATTCTCACAGTGGAACAACTCAGATACATTGATCTAAACAGAGATATATTGAAGCCACCTGATACATCGGAATGATATTGTTACGGCCTTTAATTCGGCAGAGCAAACTACTTTCAGAGTATGAAGACAGATGATATGTTGGCGGTGCAGTGGCGGTTGAGTTTCGATGCTTTGCGTCACAGTTTCGTGCATGAATGACCCCGGTGTTGAATGGCGGCGATTGAGACACTCTAACTAGCATACCCTTGTTATTGTGCTTTTTTGTGCACTTGTTTGAAACGAAGTCGCACAAATATGTGCAATCCGCGCTTAAAATTCGCACAAAAACGCGTTATATTTATAGTAGAGAAAGCAAACGGAGAATCTTTATGGGAAAAGCAGATACTGTTAATACTGATGAGGGAATGCATGGTCGTGCTGACTATGAGTTATTCCTTAAAAATGCTAAAGCAATTCGCAAGAAGAATATTACGGTCACAGAACTCTGTGAACGATTGAATGCACAGAGAACAACAATCTACAGGATCGAGAGAGCAGAGGTTGATCCGAAGCTGTCAACACTGATGCAATACTTGAATGGTTTTGGTTATCATTTAGAGGTTGTACAGAATCAAGAAAAAGCGATTGATATGGACTTTATGATGGACGTTAACGGCACTAATGTATTGATCGATCAAATCGATCTGAATAAAGCTAAAACAGACCGTAACTTTAGGATAAAGGCAGTAAGGATTCTGCTAGATCTTATAGAGAACGATATCGAAGAAAAATAAAGCAAATAAGGAAGATAAGAACATGAAGTTTACAAGAACTTTATTGAACAAGAACGGACGCGAGATGCGTTACGGCTGGCTCAGCAGAAAGCGTTCTGCTGCGTTGTCTTATCTTGCAGCAAACAGACTTACCATGATAGTCGGCAAAGCACACAAACGTGTCTTGGCTATCGCCAAACACGAATACAAAGACAGCAAATATATTGCACCTGTCATAAAAGCAAATATAGCAACTGCATAGTGACTCTTATTCCTTCTTTGGGATATGAGTCCAAAGGAGGAATTTAAATGTTTTATTTCACAAGCGACCCTCATCTCGGTCACAGGTTTGTGTTGAGGAACAGACCTCAGTTTTCTACTGTTGACGAGATGGATGAAACTATCATCAGCAACTTTAACGAAATACTCACAAATAGGGATACTCTCTATTTCCTCGGCGATGCTGCCTTCAGGCTTCCGCCGGAAGAAGCGAGCAAGCTTCTCAGACAGATCCACTGTAAGAAGATACTCATCAGAGGAAACCACGATGAGGAGTACGAACCTGATGTGTTCGAAAATGTCTTCGACTACTACGAGTTCAAGTATTACCATCGCAAGTTCATCCTCTTCCACTACCCGATTACTGCTTGGAAGCAGATGAGACATGGTTCGATCCAGCTTCACGGACATCTGCACAGCCGCCCTGAATATAACGAGGAACATCATGCGTTGGGAAGGCTGCAGTACGATGTCGGTGTTGATGCCAATGGATTCAAGCCAGTCTCAATCGAACAGATACTGGACTGGGCTGCATCCTCGCCGTGGGAGACCTACAAGGGATTGAATCAACATACGACCGAGGACACAGGCAGCGAGGAATGATTCTTCTCTATCTGCCATCGGCACGCGGGAACTATTTTTGACATGAAGAAAGGATATGATTATGGACAATTATGTTAGGACACGTTACATCGAATACAAGACGTTTAAGAGGGGCAGGATCTATGCCAAGAAGGAGCTCGTTGAAGCATTCGGTGACGGCAGGCTCCTGATCTGTAAGGACCTTGGCGACAAGGTTCGAGTCGTTGGTATCATCAAGACGGAGTTCACTGATCCGGAAGGAGTGGTCGAAGACATCAAGAAGATTCCGATCTTTTCTTCCGATGAAGAATATGAGGTCTATTATGTCGGTCAGGCTTTCGTTACGTATGGTCTTATGACGGAAATTAGATATGTGTTGGATTCGATCGATAAGAGAGAGCCTTCCTCATATCGCACCTTGACATTTAATAGCTTTAATGTGATCAAGCACATCGAATACTATCTGATTGCAAATGTTGCTAAGGGTCAAGAGGATGCTTTTTGTGAGGCATTTGATGTCTCACGTACAACCAATGATACAGATTTGGATGTCACAAACATGCTCACCGGCTTCTCAGCAAATAAGGAGAATATACTGCTTTCGCAGATCAAGGATTGGGTTAGTCGCACACCATATCTCTCTTTCCTTCACAAGATAGAGAGTATTGTTCAAGGACAGCCTGAGCTTAATGTTGTTGTGTTTTGTGTCTATCAGTACCTTGTTAACATTTCGAAGGGCTTGCCGGTCGACAAGACGAGCATCATTCTTACTGGTCCCTCCGGCTGCGGAAAGACTGAGACTTACAGGGCGATCAAGACATACTTCAAGAAGCAAATACCGATGCTTGTCGTGGATCTAGTTGATGTCAATCAGATCACAAGTGAAGGCTTTTACGGCAAGAACACCAAGCATCTTGTTGAAGGGCTTAAGAACGCAGGCTCAAAGGGCACAGGCATCGTTTTCATGGACGAATTCGATAAGAGGATCATCCCGATGCATTCCGGTCAGGGAGATAACGTAAACAGAGAAATACAAGGTCAGCTCCTTACGGCTATAGAAGGCTGTATGCTTGATGGCGTTGACACTTCGAAGACTCTCTTCATCGGAATGGGGTCGTTTAACGAGATTCGAGAACAGAGAGGACGCGAAAAGCACATGGGCTTCTGTGTTGATCGCGAAGATAAGGTCCAAATGTACTATGACGCGATCACACGAGAAGACATTCTTGCTCTCGGGGCATCCTATGAGCTCTTGGGTCGCTTCGGGCAGATCGTCAACTACGGTGCTCTTGATCATACCGCGATCGATAAGATCATTGATATGAGGATCGATGAGATATCTGAATCTATGGGTGTTAAGGTTTCCGTTGATGCAGGTATGAGAGCGTTCCTTCACAAGAACGCCAACACCGAATTCGGGAACAGACTCATCGATTCGATCATCAGAGGCGCCGTAACCAGAGGCAAGATCGAGGCATTGACCAACGAGATCAATGCTGAAGAGATCATAGTGACCGGCCCTGAAGAGTTCTTGATCAAGAGCTGTGTAAACAAGTAAATACAAGCTTCTTTTATATTTCTGGCGGCGGTTCTGATACGCGACGGTATCTCAGGGAGATGCTGTATCAGATCAAAGCAGACCGAGGTGACCGTAAAGCTGGTCCTTGCAGATAGGAGAGTAGGAACAGACTCGGCAAACAGATATTGTGAGGCTTGTTGGATCCTGGTTAGGAGATCGGGATTTGAGCGCTGAATCTCGATCTCCTTTTTCCAGTTTGATGTGATAAAACCGGCAGTTTGATACTGTCGGCTTTGTTTTTGAATTGCCCTCAAAATCCGTCAAAATCTTGCATTTTCTGTTACATCTTGGTATACAAATTGCACAATGGCGACGGTGTGTCTTTGTGCAGATTTCACAGTAGATGTATCAACTTACGCAATTTTGCACAGATCTGCACACATCTGTGCAGACATCTGTGCATAGCCTCAAAGCCTTGATTTTATTGGCTTTGCGGGATTTGCTGCACAGATGCACAGATGTTTTCGACATTCTTTTTTCTGGGGGTTTGAATGTCAGAGGATTTTATAGCAAAGTAGTGTGTTATCTGTGCACGGCACTTCCTTATCTTGTGCAAACGCCCGCCGCGCAAGGCTTTGCGGGTTACACAGGTTCCTGCACAGAGGTGTGTTTCGACCTCACACCGGTTTTCCTGCTCTTCAAGATCGTTTTTTCACAATTTTGTCGGATACGGCATTTTTAACATCTGGCAAACGAGATTAAAAAATCAGGCTATGTTTTATATAGAAACCTCAATCAAGAGGGCTCTTTATATGAGGTCAAGAAAGCACATTGGGTAAAGTAGGTCGAGTTTGTGAATACTGAAGCCATAACAACATCGATATCTGACGAAGATTTGATGATATTATTAAAGAGCAATCCCGAGTTTGTCTCTAGGTTATTAACTATGGCTAAGACCAAGACAGAGGCAAAGAAACTCTATGTGGATGCTCACCACAAACCCAAGATCTCTCCGCTCAATGCAAAGGCGAAGAAAAAAAGTGGATACTGGTACACCCACGTTTACGTCGACGGTAAGAGAAAGGTGGTGCAAAAGGCTACCGAAGACGAACTTTACGATTTCTTATTCGATTTCTATCGTGAACAAGAGAACCTTCCTAAATCGTACGAGGATGTTTTCAATGCATTTATTGTTTACAAACGAGAACACGGAAGATCTGAGACTACAATCAAAGAGTATCAGCGTATCAACGGCTTCCTTAAGAGGAGTATTAGAGATAAGGCCATTGTCCTCATCACCGAAGACGAGCTTAGAAAATGGCTTATTAAGGATTATCTGCAGAGAAAGCCAAAAAAAGAAGCCTTAAAGAAGATGCTTCAACTGATTAAGGCTGTATTTGAATTCGGTATTCGAAGGAAGATTTGCTTATCAAATCCTGCTCGGGATATTCTGGTAGAAGATTACGTCAAATTCTGTGATCTCTCCACAAGAACGAACGAAGAACGCTCTTTCTCAGATGAAGAAATCGAGAAGCTGAGGACATATTGTCTTCAAGATCAGCTGAATCCGCATGCTGCTGTGATGCTAGTGGCTATGGAGACAGGGATGAGGGCTGGCGAACTTCCGGCATTGCGGAAGGACGACATAATGGATGGTTATATTTATGTGCATCGTCAGCAGATCAGAGAGCCGAAGACCAATATGAACGATAAGATTAGCTTTAAAGAAGTCGACTACACTAAGAATGAACGATCCAATCCGAGAGGCGGAAGAAAGATCCCTATAACAAGAGCTTGTCAGGAAGCCCTGAATATAGCTCTTAAACTGCCGGGAGATTCTGAATATCTGTTCCACCATCCGGATGGAAAGCCGGTCTTAAAGGACTCATATGAGTACTATTTAAGACGCAGGTGCGAGTCGTTAGGTATAAAGACAAGGAATAATCACGCGTTCAGGGTAGCTTTTAATGCTCGGCTGATTAAAGTCGGACTTGATGCTAATCAGCGGTGTTATGTTCTTGGGCACTGTATGCAAACTAACGAGAAGCACTATTCATTCGGTGACGAGAGAACGGTTGAAGACGTTAAAAACAGGCTTATTGAAAGCGCATGAGATCAGTTCAACCACGTTCAACCACTTTTTGCCAAATTAAAAGGGTCTCAGAAAACCCTGAAACCCTTGAAAACACTGGTGATCGTGAGCGGATTCGAACCGCTGGCCTACCGCTTAGGAGGCGGTCGCTCTATCCAGCTGAGCTACACAATCGTGCTTTATCAAAAACTGTCCGAGATTATATCACAATCCTGGAATGCAATAAAGACAAGTTTCAGCCAGCATGACTACCAGCGAAATAAGCACTAAATAGAAAGGAAGTCCTTCGATATATTTTGATTTTGATACGAATATGAGCCTTCTTCTGATCACTGATAACAATCCGGTCATTACTACATCGGCAGAAATGATAAACAAAAATGCTATAAGGAGATGGGCGATTTTCGGGATGCCCGGATGCACCAGGAATATAAGCGAAATAAAGGCTGCTGCAATGGAGACCTCACTTATAAAATATCTTAATCCGAATATAGACCTTCTGAAATTGTGTTTTGCCGCATATACAGCCAAAGAGCCCAAAAGCAAAGCTAAGAATTCACAAACCGGGATTGTCATAAGTCTGAACCAGTCAGCATCCGTGATGAACTTAAGAACGTACAAAACGATCATACAGATAACACAGAAAGCAGCAAATTCCCCTCTCGCAACCAGGAATCTTCTGAGTTCCGAGATGTCTGCTACAGGAATATCCCAGAATTCAGTTAGTTTTTTAGAGGTAGCTCTTCTCGGAATGCCTGTGATCTTGGATATCGCCCAGCTCATCAGGATCAGGAACATTATTGCGGCAATAAGTGATACAAAAAGGTATCTCTTCTCGAATATGTATGTAATCAGATTACCGAAAAGAGCACACACAAGGGCTATAGTATAAGGCAGCATAACTTCGGAACCGAATGCCGGTTTTGTGTATAACTCGTTGTTGTCGTCCTTAAACCTGGCAACAGACATGATTCCGATAGCCATTGGAATGAACCCGACCGCTGAATAAGGTTCACAAAGTCCGAACCTGTATGATATCTCACCCGATGCGATAAACAATCCGATAACAAATGCAAACGATATAACGGAAAGATTACGCGGCATGAAAAACCTGAGTGTTAATGACCAGACAAGAATGCAGACCAGGGAACATGCTACCGGCCACCACAACGCATTTCCGGAGATCAGGAACTCAAGGCAAAGAGAAACCAGTGAATATCCCAGGAGCAGAGAACTCCTGGTCGAAAGATATTTCGCTGGTCTTATATGGACTGCGGATACCTTATCATCTATTTTCCGCCTGGTCTGTTCGTTATCGAACGGCGAATCGTATTTCTCGGTAAATAAGCCCATCAAGTCACCTTCCATTTCAGGTATTCTTTCAGGAATTTGTAACAGATGTTACATGCTTTTATAACGGTTCTGGTCTGATCGTACGCGTTAGGTGCCGGCTCTACAAGAGAAGCAATCTCAGACATCGGAAGATCATCAATACTGTCCGTCAGTATCTGATCGTCTGAATTTCCGCTTGTTATAAGGCCGTCCTCACCGGCATCATAATCTCCGGTATTTGCAATCTGAACATCACCATTCTTGTCATTTTGCCTGTTATCGTATTCAGATTCAGTATAAGGCTTTCCCGTAATTATCGATTCGATCTGTCTTACACCCATATAGCCAATCACTGCCTCGTTATCGTCATATATTGTGTAAAGTTCGGGAGTCTCTTCGAATGAGAAAACAATATGTCCGTCTTTATTAAGGTATTCCAAACCTTCTGCATTATCCTGATAAAGATGGAAGAGCATCATGTTAAGACCGCGCATATAATCAGTCTTGCTGTAGCCGGCCCTTGAATTGCTGATACATTCCTTGGAAAGTTCAATAAAAGGCCTTATATCGCATGTAACACCAGCAACTATATCTGTCGTTCCGTCTGACTTCATCGCAAGACGGTCAGGATCCTGACACTCAAGCAGCGCGTGGCACAGGTTATAAGACTGAGTAGCCCAGTCAAGACCGGATATCTCGTAAGCACCTCTGAGTGATGCTTCACTTCTGTCCTGGTTAGTGGTATCAGTACAGAAAGCATCCCACTTCACTTTTATTATGACACCGTTCTCAACTTCCATTTCGACGTAATCAATATACTTGTTTCTGTCGTCAAACAGGCGTTGTGCATAGTAAACACCGTCTTTCAATCCGCCGACAGTTATCTTCTCCGCATTCTCATCCTCGTCGGGATTCTTATCGGTTATGAAAGCCATCGGTATCTGTCTTCCGATAAGTCTGTCTTTTATCTGATTCATTTCATCTTCGCTGATTGTGTAAGCGTTGTCACCGGTCACCGGATTCAACGAAAGGCCAACGATCCTGGTGCTCTCATAATCAAGAGCAACAAGCATGCTGAGATCCCTGTTATCAGGAGATTTTACCGAAAGGTCGACTACATATCCTTCCGGAGAACCTGATGCGTTGTAGCCTATATAAACGCCCTTGATTTCAGGGAAATTACTAAGAGCCTTACTCTTTACCTTTTCATAAGAATAGGAATCCAAAACAATATCAAATCTCGCATGGTATTCGTTCTGGACACGCTTATTGGCATTGTCCTGGGAGATAAAATAACCTCCGATTACCAGTACGGCACCAAGTATCAGCAAAATAACCGCTTCAGCGATAAACTGCTTCAGTTGCGCATGTGTCATCATGATACATCCACCTCCCTCGAACGGATCTTGCGTCTGGAAAGAGTTTTCGAGAAGAAATCCAAAACGAAAGAAAGGAAATTAACTGCAAGTACCGGAGCAAGCAAAGATACCATCGGACTTACAAACGGTTTTGTAACCAGTGTCAGTATGCCGCAGACAACTCCTGCAAAAACACCTGATGCAAACCTTGAAGGCATGGTAGTAAGATCGCCCATGATGAATACCGCAACGAAGAACGCACCTGATGAAAGCAGATAGATAAGAGAACCGTCAAAACTGAATGACCTTGTCTCGATAAGCATAGTTACAGGATACAGAACAGAGATAGTTACAAGATATGAGATCGGTGAATAAAGTCTTATCGTACCTTTAAGGGTAAGGAAGATCGCTCCGACCAGAATGCAGATAAAACATGTAGTACCTATAAGGCCGGGATAGTTACCGCTTAAAAGCTCCGCAATCGATAAGTGTTCATAAGAGGGTGATACTTCCGGCTGCTGCTGAACCACAAGTGAGATAAGTGAGAACTTTGAGTTTGTCTCACCATAAGAGAATCCCTGAAGTCCGGATGGCCATACAAGTTCAATAAACAGACGTCCGGCGCAGGCAGGATTAATGATGTTGCTTCCGGCTCCGCCAAAAATCTGCTTCGTAACAATAGAAGCGAACAAGACTGCAGTAAGAGCGATTACCAAAGTAGTATCAGGAGGCAGCATCAGAGCGATAAGAAGTCCCTCTACAAGAGAACTCAGATCAAAATAATCACCGCCTGATCTTCTTCCCGTTACTCTCACACAGAGATTGTCGATAAGAACAAAGGAAGCCATACAGAACAGTATCAATATGGCTGCTCTGATTCCATAATAGAAAATACCGTAAACTACACAGGGAACCAGTGCGGCAAGGAACGTCAGATAGATATACGGAGCACTTTTCTCCGTATGTATAAATGGCGCAAGCTGTCTTGAATCCCTGATCATACTTCTTTATCCTTCTCGAAAGGCAGAGTGATCGCATCAGGCGAACTCTTGCTCTTGTCTTCTTCATCTTTGGCGTAATCTTCAAGGAGCGATGCCTCTCCGACATAGGAAGGAGTGATATCTTCTGAAGGTCTGTCTTCTGCGCTGCTGTTATCCAGGAGCGAATTGGTCTCTATGATCCTTCCTTCACCTGCAAAGCTTGCAATAGCTGTCGTAAGATTGATCCCTGCAGGACATACATAAGAACATGAACCGCAAGCAATGCACTCTCTTGCACCTTCTTCTGCCGCTTTCTGGCTTAATCCCTGATTGAGCATCTCGAAAATCGTATTAGGCGAAAGATTCATCGGGCAGCATTCAGAACAAAGACCACAGTGTATACATGGCGTTCTCGGAACCTCAGCGCGTCTTACAACGGAGATAACGGAAGTGGTCTTAACTATCGGTGTGTTCTCAGGATCGGTTATCTCGATTCCCGTAAGGCAGTTGCCCCAAACTATCCTGTCACTGCTGTTCTTTATATCCTGAGAATTTGTAAGGACTTCTGAAACAGGTGTTCCGACAGGAACAAGGATGTTGTGTCCGCCAGAAGCATCTCCCGTAACAGATACGATCCTGCTCATCATGGGAATGTTGTCTGACAGAGCTTCCCAGCAGGCAAGCATAGTCGAACAGTTAAAAAGAACCGCACTGCAGGCTGTCTCAAGAGTCTCGCCCAGAGCAAGATTCTTTCCGTATAAAGCCCTTGCAACAAGTCTGTAGTAGCCTTGAGGGAAACGCTCTCTGAAGAGTTTTATATCAAACTCAAGATCTCTGAAATCATCCTTGATCCTGGCAATTGAATTTGCCAGGGCGCGTCTCTGTTCCTTTCTGGAATCAGATATGAGGAAAACACATCTGGATGCACCAACTGCTCTGGCACATGCGCTTGCACCAAGCACTACATAATCGGGATACTCAGTTATCGCAACAAGATCTGATGTGGAATACGGCTCACTCTGAAGACAATTGACCAGAAAATCCTTTACAACTTCAGTTCTCGCTCTGCGCAGCTTGGCTGCTGTCGGGATTCCTTCACCGCCCATACCGCAGATTCCGGCGTCTCTTATTACGCCTATTGCTTCACTTGCTGAAAGCTTGAATCCGGATCTCGGCCTGATCGAATCAAGTCTTGTCCTCTTCATGTCATTCTTGATAGTTACAGCGGGCGTAAGGATACCGTTGGGAAGCCTTATATCGGAAATATCGGTTACCTTTCCCGAGACACCGCTGTGAACAGGGACGGAGAATGAACCCTTCTCCGGAACTCCCACACACTGTCCGACACGGACATAATCTCCGACCTTAACTGCAGGTACAGCAGGGACGCCATAATGCATCTTCATCGGAAGGATGATCTTCGAAGGATAGATCCTTTCGAACATGATCTCCTTGACAAAAGGGGAACGCTTCGAAAAATTCAAAACGTCCCCTGTAAATAATCCTCTGTAGAATGAATACCGCCTGCGGTCAGCCACTTTATCTGTCTCCGTAATGGAAGGCCACTAAAGAGCCCGACTTATTAGTCAGAATAGCCTTCAAGCTTCTTGGACTTAGGTGATCTGTTGAGCTTTCTGATAGCCTTGGCCTCGATCTGTCTGATACGTTCACGGGTAACGCCAAGCTTCTTACCAACCTGCTCCAATGTCATCGGAACACCATCCTTGAGACCGAATCTCAATTCAATAACTCTTCTTTCCCTGTCTGTTAAACCGTTGAGAGCCTGAATAAGATCTTCCTTAAGAAGGATCCTCGCGACCTCTTCTTCAGGTGCGGCAAGTTCGTCATTGGAAATGAAGTCAACCAGGTGGCTGTCTTCTTCCTCGCCGACCGGCTTATCGATGGATATAGGATCCTGTGAGATCTTCTGGATCTCTCTGATCTTTGAAACTTCCATACCCATAGCCTCAGCAAGTTCCTCTGTAGTAGGTTCTCTTCCGAGATCCTGAACGAGCTGACGCTGTACTCTTGTGAGCTTGTTGATAGTCTCAACCATATGAACAGGGATTCTGATCGTTCTTGCCTGGTCAGCGATAGCTCTGGTGATAGCCTGACGGATCCACCATGTTGCATATGTCGAGAACTTGAATCCCTTTGTGTAATCGAATTTATCTACAGCCTTTATGAGACCTATGTTACCTTCCTGAATGAGATCGAGAAGTGAAAGACCACGGTTCATATATTTCTTTGCGATAGAAACTACGAGTCTCAGGTTGGAGTTGATAAGGAGTTCTTTTGCCTCTTCATCGCCCTTCGCCATTCTCTGAGCGATATCCTTCTCCTGCTCTGCATCAAGAAGTTCGATCTTACCGATCTCTTTGAGATACATCTTGACCGAGTCATCAACAACATTGGCATCCTCACCATCGGAATCCACCACATCGTCATCAACGCCAAGATCCGGATCACTGATCATTACGCCGCTGTTCTCAAGCTCAGCTCTGAGATTGATCATCTCATCGGGTTCTATCTTAAATGAGTCTGTAAGTGTCTCAAACTCTGTCTCGGTAATCTGATTCTCGTTCTTCTCTGCGAATTTCTTTGCCTGCGCCAGCGCTTTTTCAAAATCTGTCATCTATAGATCACCTCATGAATATCTGTGTAAATGTGCCTAAACCCTTGCCGCCTGTATCACGGCAACCGGATAAATTACTTGGTTGTCTCTGTTACGGGCAGTATCTCGACCGGAGTCTGAACATCCGTTGTTACTCCATCTTCATTAACGAAGAAGATCTTATCGGGAGTATAGATATACATCTCGACTTTGCCTGAATCCTCGCCACGCTTGTCAGCACGAAGTTTAGCGTAGTTGAAATAAAGTGCCTGTGCATCAGCTTCTTCAATATCCTCGGAAAGGCCAAGCTTTACAAACTGGCATGAAAGGCCATAGATGTTTGCCTGCTTGAATTCAAAGTCCGAATATGAAACATTGGAAGATGTTGCATAGATAGTATCGAAATCAGCTGTGATAGCCTCTTTGAGTGATTTGCGGCTGAAATAAAGCGGAAGCGCAATAGCCATTATGATCGCAACGACAGCAACCAATCCTGCTATCATGCCGATGACCAGCTTCTTGGGGGCTTTTACATCGTTAGGCGAAATCTCAAACTCATTGGGCTTTAATTTTGCAGAATCTGTCTGCGTCTTAGAAACCTTATCCCTCTGAACAGCCTTCTCAACAACATCAGGCATTACGGGATTGGAATAGTAGTGCTTAGTTCCTTCCTGTTTCTCGAACTTCTCGTTCTTAAACTCATGTCCGTCAGGATTTGCAAGAAGCTCAGCAGCTTCAGCGGAAGGGAAAACACAATTGCAGAATACGCACTCGCAAAGTTCGTCCCTGTCATCGAACATAACCAGCGAACCGCAGTTCCTGCACATACCTTGTTTAGTTGCCATCAATAATCGTCCTTTATCTTTGAAGTTTGCGCTTTAAGCAAACACGCGCCCTACTTAGATACAGGGATAATGGTTTAAAACAGGCCGTAAATACGGCATTCCCTTTGCGCATGCATAGTTCTACTTATAGCAATCGTAAATTATAATATGCTAATAAACTGCCGTCAAGCATTATTTGTATTTCCTGACATATTTCTGCCGGTCTGTGTCCGAATAAACCGTGGGAATTCATGTTGCCTGTTTTACGCTTGACACTTCTGCCCTGCCGTCTGTATCATTTTTCTGACATCACAAGCTGCGGGGTTTATTCGTGCCGAAATCCAAGTTATATCCTGACCTTAAGCCTTCTGACGATAACGAAAAGTTTATGCTGGAAGCAATCAGAGAAGCCGAGAAAGCAATCGATCTCGGTGAATGTCCTATCGGCTGCGTTATCGTAAAAGACGGCAAGATATTTGTAAGGTCACATAACCTCCGGCTGACAAGAGAAAATGCACTCGCACATGCAGAAGTCATCGCAATTGACAAAGCATGTAAAAAGCTCGGTGACTTCAGACTTGAAGACATGGACATGTATGTGACTCTCGAACCGTGCACCATGTGTTCCGGCGCCATAATTCAATCACGCATCAGGAAAGTTTATTTCGGTGCTTACGAGCCGAAGAGCGGTGCCGTAGTCTCATGCAACGATATCTTCAATGTGGAACACGGTCACAACCACAAAGTCGAATTCGAAGGCGGCATCCTCGAGAAAGAATGCTCACAGATGATGCTCGACTTTTTCCGTGCCATCAGAAAGCGTGATGCCGGGAAAAAGAAGACCCGCAATTAAACTTCAACAAACTCTCCGTACCTTACAAGATATAAAAGCTTGTGGACGATTGTGATGCCGTCCTTTTTGCATGCTGAAGCATAACTGTTAAGCTGGAACGCATGTCTTTCAAGAGCTTCTTTCGCTCTTGATTCCGGATCTGCCCCGCTTAAATGGTCTGTCTTATAATCCAGTATCGTAAACCCGTCATCCGCTTTATAGATCAGGTCGATAATTCCCTGAACCAGCGCAGAGTCACCATCAGTCCCGTCTGTATATACGGCAAAGACGATCGGCTTCTCCGATCTGGCAGTTCCCTCTTCAAAGCTTCTTATGATCTCACTGCATCTTTCATCCCTGCAGAATGCCATTATTCCTTCTTCAAACTCAGATGCAACATCAATGGCATCCGAAGGTGTGCAGATGTTCAGATATCCTTCAGCGATCATGCTCCTGATCTCTTCATCAAAAGTCACTTTACCGTTCCTGATACCATCAAGATCGATAAATCTCATTATTCTGTGAAGGATCGTACCTTTGTTGGCCGCCGTAAGCATTGAGATATTCGCACTCTCGAAATCGTCTATACCCCTTATCTGAAGATCAACATGGGTCGTATCAGATGGCTTTCCGTCACCTTTAATTCCGGTAACTGCGACCTTGAAAGGAATATCGACACTATCCTGATATTTGTATTCAGGGAAAACCAGTTTCCCTTCAGGATCGAACACAGCATGCGATTCATCCTTCTGTTCTTTGTCTTCTTCCTTTTGCTCTCCGGAAACCGACTTATGGGCATCGTATAATTCAACAACCCGTTCCGCAGGAACTGTTGCCACTTCATAACCTTTAACCGTATTACCGTCAAGATCTGTAAACGGGACAGCATTACTTTTATTCAGATCTCCTGACCTTGCCAGATCTCTTAATACTTCACCGTCTTCACTTCTTGCAAGCGCACTGAAAAGACAGTACGGAAGTTTCATGTCTCCTGCAAGCCAGTGACGTTTATCAAATGCCTTCTTTTCGTAACCGATCGCCTGGGTAAATGCCTTCCTGATCGGGCTTGATTTGCCGTCATCCTTAAAATCGCAACAGGTGATGACTGAAAGATTCTCCTCAGCTCTTGTCAGCGCAACATAAAGAAGCCTGACAGTCTCGGCATTTGATACGAGCTTCATCTTCATCTTGTAGATATACTGCTCAAACGAATGCTTTCTGGTAACATCTTCAAAATTGTAGTCTTCTGTTATGAAACCGTCATCACGGTCAAACATAATACTTGAAAGATTATCCTTCATCTCATCCTGGCCGCCTGTGGCAACAAGAATAACAAACGGGAACTCCAGACCTTTACTCTTATGCACGGTCATGGTCGTGATCTTGTTCTTGTTCGCATCGATGATCTCAATATCCGCTTTCTTGATCTGGATCTTCATCTGCTCAAGTTCCAATGCTATACCTGATACATCAGAGCCTCTCCTTTTGAAGCTCTCAGACAGCCAGTCTTTGAATACATCGAATTTGCTGCTGTCGCCTTCTCTTGCCTCAAGAGTAGCTTTGATACCTGTCTCACGGTAGATAAGTTCGATTATGTCATCAATATCGGTAACCATTGAACTCATTCTTATCCTGTCAAAGACATCAATGAAGTTCCTGACTCTTGCTGCCAGTTCCGAATCACATTTTTCGGAATAGACCCTAAGTCTTAGCATCAGCGGTTCTTTCTCAAGACACATTCCTTCGAGTTCGTGGATAAAGACCTGGATTGATGCAAGTTCCTCAACAGTAAAATTCGAGAACTTATAATTGGAGAGCATTACTCCCGCAAGATATTCATCCCTGTATTCATTTCCAAGACAGATCAGGAAATTGATCAGCCTGTGAATGTCACGGTCTTCGAAAACATCTGTCGTGAATCTTCCTGATGCCTCAAGCTTTCTGCCGTCCTTTAAAGTGCATCCGTTAAGATATCTTGCTATCGATTCAGCCTGATTGTTGGATGCCGTAAGGATGCAGATATCCTTAAGTTCAGTCCTGCTTCCGTCAACTCTTGTACATTCTTCAAGATATCTTCTTACTTCACTTTCTACAGCCGCAAAGACCGCTTTCGTATCAGGTTCTGTTTTGTCACCGTCTCCGCTTCTCGGAATGCCCTTGTCTGCAACAACGATCCTCGGTACAGGACCGTGCTTTGATTCAGATGCTTTGCTTAAACGCTGAGTCTCATCGTATTCGATCTCGGAAGCATCCCTGCTCATAGTCTGACCGAAAATGTAGTTTGCAAATGCAAGGACTTCACATGTGCTCCTGTGATTTTCCTTGAGATAATGAACTGTTCCGAGATTCGGATCAGCACTGTAGCTTTCCATTCTGGAACCGAATATCTTCGGATCGGCAAAACGGAATTTATAGATACTCTGCTTGATATCACCGACACGGAAAACATTTCCTTCAGAACGCTCGAACTTCTCGATGATCTTATCTTGAAGCCTTGTATTGTCCTGATACTCATCGACAAAGATCTCGGTGAATTTCTCACGGTAGAATTCTGATGCTTCTTCCGTCTTCAATATCTCATATGCGGTATGCTCAAGGTCAGAATAGTCCATCCCGTGCATTGAGTTCTTTATCTCCTGATAGGCTCTGTCAGTTCGCTTCAAAAGCTCAACAAAACACTTCGAAGCTTCTGTACCGGCCTTCTGGTATTCCAACACCTGTCCGTATTCAAATCCTATAAGACTTCCATACTCTTCCGGAAGGTCCAGACTGTTCTCGTACTTTGCATCGGCCCACTTGCCTGGATCGATGAAATGTCTTAAAGAGATAACCGCAAATAAGGGCTTGTCATCGCCTTTAAGATCGGGATTCTTGAAGATGCTCTTAAATTTCAGTTCTGCCAGCTCTTTTATAGGCATTAGACAGGCAAAGAAATCTACGCCTTTATGGGTTTTGAAATCCTCGATAACCTTATCGATCCTGCCCGTAACCTCGCTTATGAATTCTTCATTCGAAAACTCTTCAACTATCTGATATGTCTCATGACAGTTAAGCATGTATGAAAAATCGCTGCTCTCAAAAATATCTTTGAGCTTAGTCAGGTACTCTATGATATTTGAAGGGATCTCATTATCACCTTCAAAATACATGATCTGGCCCTTAGCATCGCGTTCTTCACGGACAGCAACAAATCTTTCGCAAACTTCCAGATAATCTGGAAGACTGCGCAAAGTCTTGTATGTGCTTGTAACGATACCGGTCAAGGATGCATCACTCCTGCCGTCACCAAACCGTCTTGTAAATCTGATGAAAGGCTCATCCTCTGACTCACATTCGGAATAGAGCTCCCGTATTGCATAATCAACTGCTGTTTGAAGGAGAACACCCTGCTCGCTTTCGCTTATGATCCTGCATGAAGGATCAGTAAATTCGGCCATAGGACCGTCTTCCAGAAGATATCCCTTCTCCTTGATAACACGTGAGCAGAATCCGTGCATTGTTTGGATATATGCATTAGGAAGAAGATCGATCTGTGAAGAAAGTCTGGAAGCGAGGTCCTGATCCCCGTTTGCTGCAGCCCCGTTACGTAAAGATCTCAGCTTCTCTTCTATCTTATCTGCCATATGTGAAGCTGCATCTTCAGTGAATGTAACGACCAGCATCTTATCAACCGATAAGATCCCGTTTGAAACTTCATCACCGATCCTTGCGGTAAGAACCGTTGTCTTTCCTGATCCTGCTGAAGCGGAGACCAGATTGTTATCAAGTCCTGCATTTATGATCTTATTCTGTTCATCTGAGAACTTCATAACTTACTCCTCCTCTCCGCTGTTTTTACCGTTCTTTCCTTCAAGAATATCCTTCATTGCAAGGATAGCCCTTCTGTCATCTTTACTCATGTTTTTATCTGAACCGATCTGCTTCGTAGAATCATCGTAACCGTAATCCTTTCTGGGTTTACCGGACTTTGTCGGCTCAGCGGATTTCTCGCAGTTTGAGACAATTTTTCCGTACTCACTCGAGCTGCTTGTATCAATCGGTTTTCTTCCTTTTGAAGAAGACGGATCGTTACCGCAAAAGCCCTTGTAACTGCAGTAGCTGCAGAGTTTTATGTGAGGGGTTGCGGTTATTGCATCAGCCTTGCCTCCGGCTATCTGGTCAACGCTCTCCCTGATAATGTGCTTCGAATAACTGATAGCTACGTTAATAGCCTCACTGTTGTATCCTGCAAGCTGCGGAAGACATACCAGCGGTTCTCCGTCGTCATTAGCTTTTAGGCCTACAAGAACATAACCGTAATCGTCAATAACAGCCTCCGAACCGTTCTTCCGGTTCATGTCGAGTATCGCACCTGAATAAGCAGGAAGCTGGATCTGAGTTCCATTCAGAAGTGCAATGGAATCAACCGCCTTATCACCGCTCTTGTAATCGATGGTTCTCACATGGATCTTTTTGTCCGCATCGCATCTAATATCATAGCGGTCTATATATCCGCTGAATTTAAGATCTATTCCTTCGTAAGGTATATCAAGAACAAGACCGCCGTTACCGATCTTCTCTTCAACACCTTCAGGAACAAATCCGGTCGTTACTGAATCAGAAAGAACATCACGGAACATCTTGGTAAACATCCTGCGAAGCTTCGAACATGTATCCATCTCGAAAACTTTATCTTTGGGGTTGCCTTCTTTATCAACAGAACCGAAAGACGCTCTTGAGGCAACGGAAGCCTTAAGGCATTTATCGGCAAATTCATTGTATTTGCCTTCATCTGCAAGAAGTTCGTTTGCCAGTTTTTTAAAAAGTTCCGGATCTTTATTGCTCTCATCTCTCAGTGTTCTGTATGCAGTCTCAAACATACCGTGTATCAGGCTTCCGAAAGAATTAGGCTGTATCCTTGTATTGTCTTCTCTCGGAGAAATGGCAAGTACCCTGTTCAGCATGAACTGGAAAGCGCATTGTCTGTAACTTTCAATGGCAGAAACACTGGCATAGATCACTTTACCCTTAGTTCCGTCTTCACGCTTTGCCGTAAGAAGTCTGGACATAATATCAGACGGTATGGCAGCCTTTTCGAAGTCATGTCTGAACTTAACAGGCTGGCCGGCAACCGGATTTTTGAATGTGTTGACGATATGGTGTTCCTGACCGGCATAGTTCTCGAGATATTCGAAGATCCTGCTCTTCGGTGAACCGTATTCGTGGACCATATAGATAATATCGGTTGCAGCACCAAGATCCAGACAGGCCGTAACGAATTCTTCCCTCATCTTGCTCTCTGCTTTATCAGGAAGTTCTATCTCCTCTGTAGAAGCCGACAGAGCCTTGAGCTCAATACCGCTGAGTAAGCCTTCTCTCATACGGACATAAGGGAAATTATCCTTCTGCGCACCGATGATGAAAAGGATCTTGCAAGGTGTAACAAAAGCATGTTCCGGAGTCGTGATCTCAATCGAATCGACCTTGAGAGGAATAGTTCCTTCTGTACGGTTCCTCATATCAGTCCTGAGCATCGATGTGAAATCCTTCTGACTGATCTCACATTCGTTCATCTCGTGCGTCGAACACATAAGGAGGCTTACGAGCTCGTCATATCCTCTTACAAGTGCCACAGCCGCAGCATCATCTCCTCTTGAAATGAACTCATCTCTCAAAGGCTCGATAAAGCCTCTCATACTGTCCAGATACTCAAGGCTGGCTTTAGCCTTGCCTGACAGTGTATTTTGCCTGCGAATAGATTCGCAGGCCTCTCTTAAGGGCATTAAGGATCTTACGACAACATATTCATAGAAGAACCTGCCTGCATTAACAAAACCTTCTTTATATCCCGGAACCGTGTTTTCCATGATCCACAATCTCCCGGGTTTTGCACCTTCTTCATCAGCATAAGCATTACTGTCAAAGAGTCTTCCTGCATCCGTTATATTCCTTGCATAACAGTAATTCTCAAAACTGTCGGCTATGTAAGGCGGGATCCTGAGCATTCCGGATCTCATTGCCTTCATTATGAGTTCAAGCGTGTATCCTGAGCCCGGAAGTTCCAACAGAATCTGCATCATGTAGGGCACTACAGTACCGCCTAACGCGATCTTCCTGTCAATAAACACATCCAGACCATATAATTCAGCGGTACTTCTCATCCTGGTCATGATGTCTTCATTACAGCAGATTATCCTTATGTCACGGTATCTGTAATCGTGATTTCTCGTAAGATCGATTATCTCGCTGAAGATATAGCCCACTCTGTCATCGATTCCGGAAAGCTCGGCAAGTCTTACTCTGCCTTCAGAGTCAATGCCGTCAGGCTTAGTATCAGAAGCAAGTCCTGATATTAATGCGGCCAGCACTTCCTGCTTATCTTCAACAGTAAGCACGCTTCCTTTTGCACCAAGACCTTCAAGCATAGAACGGAAATCGCGTCCGTTCTTATAAACTGCTGAGTATTCAGAACCTGAATTACCGTCAAGAATGTTGAACTCGATATCGCTTCCCAGTTCAGATAAAAGTGATACAAGCTTGATCTCTTTGGGAGTAAGCATACGTGTAGCACCGAAACCTATAAAGACGATCCTTGAATTCTTAAGAGAATCAAGAAGACTCCTGCGTCTTGTCTTCAGGCTGCCTGAGATAAATGCTTCAAGCTTGTCGCAAGCCAAAGCAATAGGTTCTCTTAACAGGTTAAGCCCGAACTTCGCATTCATCAGTTCAAGCTCACTCATTATGAGATGAAGATCCCTGAGCTTATTTAGAAAAGCGGGTGAGGATGTGGAGCTATCCAAAGCCTTAATCGCTTTATCAATGTCTCCGATACCTACTCCATATCTTGAGAAATCGCCTAACAGTGCGATCATCATATTGATATAGTCGATCCTGGAAGAGAGCGTGCCAAATGCGTTTAATCTGCTCTTGTTATTGGCAAGAATGTTATATATCGCATTGCGGAGCATAATCTCTCCGCCTTCGGCCACATAATTAGTACCGAGATCATCAAGTATATTCCCTGCAAGCTTCCGGAAGCTCAGGACATCTCCGTTAACAAGTGAAGAAGAAAGTGTCAGGATCCCGTCACCTGTATCGATCACCGAATCTTTCTCCGAAGTCTCCTCTTTGTAAGCAAGAACTTCACGCTCCACCTGAGCCTTCGCAAACTCAGGCGCAACAAAAATGACCTCCTTATCCTGAGAGTCCTTTAAGGCATCCGCTATCACCTCATGCGATACAGGTCTTACCGCACTGTAGGATTTATATCTGATCATACTGCTACCCCGTAAATCTTTCTGAATAGATTTTACGATTCAAAAAATCTTTTTGAAAGCGATTAATAGGACAGTTTTAGCCTTCCGGACCGGAACCGCATTTATTTAGCTATTATCTCGATATTTTCCACGCTTCTGAAAGACCAGTCATTGGAAAGATCCATATTCTGCCAGTCTTCTCTGTGGCAACTGAAACTGAGCGTGAAAGTATCACCTTCATCAAGAATACCGCTGCCGGGATAGATTATAAGACAAGTATCCCTGTCCTCACCGGAACATAAACCAAACTCAGCATCAACATCGTTTGTAAGCGCTGTATATTGTCCTGAAGCGGAATTCACGGCAGCGTGATAACAGTCAAACACCATATTCCCGCCGTCATTTGTGAAGTAGTAATTAATCCGCAAATCTGACAGATCTACCGGTTCATCGCCACTGTTGGTGATCTCAAGAGTCCCTGCAATTGAATTTGCGCTTGAAGAATTATCGTTATAAGTCATGCGTACATCAAGATCTCCTACCGAAGTCTGACCTCCTGATGACTGATTCTGAGTGGGCTTTGCCGTGCTCTGAGAAGGCGCTGTGCCGCCGGCCGAATCGCCTGAGCCTGAACCTTCTTCATCAGGCAGGATACCGAAGACCACTTCACCGTTATCAAGAAGAACTGCTCCCGTGGAATTGTTATACGAATAATCGTTGCCGTTGTCCCAGACACCGTTTGGACTGGTCATCCTGACCTGAATCTCTGATTTATACTGAGACTGACCTCCGGGTCTTAAATTACCGTCATCGAAAACAACGGAAAGATAGTAGATGTGATTTTCTTCATTCCAGACTTTCAGTCCGTCCACTCTTCCTGACTGCATATAATTTGTCGATATGCTTACACCGGACACATCTCCTCCGGCTTCATATATCTCAGAGAGATCCACAAAGTATCTGAATTCAAGGTTCTCAGCTGTTCTTGCAGGCCATGCAGTCCTGTTATAGATAAATGCTTTTATCTCGGCAAAGTCCTGACCTTCAACATTAAGAGTACACTCAGCTGTATATTCATCACCCGGAACTTCTTCTACTGCGCCGAAATCAATGAGAGTCTTTCCGTGATATTTCGAATACATGGCAGCCATAAGACCGGTAAAACCGGCATTATAGTCACAGGCAACCTCGTTTTTATTGTAGTCGCTTACCGTATCGGTATAACCGTCAGATGCATCGGGGCCTCCGACAAGCGCACCGTAAAGAGTATGCCTTGATTCACCGGGTTCATTCATGTTATCGCAATATGAACCCTGACTTGTCCTGTGGTGCGGATGTACAGGAGGATTCTCACCGAATCCGACCACGTAAGATCTTCCGGAAGAACCTAAAGCATAATCTGCCTGTGACCTTGCAAAATCCCAATAAACAGACACCTTATCAGAAGGGCAGCCTTCCCATCTGCTGTATACAGCTGCAACAAAGGCCGTTGTCGTTGCATATCTTAATGAACCCCACTGGTCGAGCCACGCAAGACCTTTTGGCGAATACGTGATCTTCTGACCGTCAGATGTGCCGCATGACCAGTAGTCGAGGTGCTTTTGGATCTCATCTTTATAGGCATTATCACCGGTTATCCTGGCAAGCAGAACGCAGGCACCTATATGCACGTCATCCCAGCATAATGCCCAGTCAAAATCGTGACCTGCCTCATTGAAACACTTCTTGGCATTATCAAGATATGAAGCATCACCGGTAGCCATATAAAGCCAGCAGCCTGCCCACGAAAGCTCATCGTAGAATCCGCTCCATGAATTATAGAAGCCGTTAGCTGCTGTATATCCGGAATCGCTTCTTGTGGAATCAGAGAAAGCATACAGGCTCTCCGCATGTTCAAGACAAAGCTTTGAATACTCCTGATCAGTATCCTTAAAGACGATTGAAGAAACAGCCAAAGCGGCTGCAGCCTCTCCGACTACTGCCGATCCCGGATTATCCTTGGTAACGCAATAAGAAGGTCTGTTCATAGTCATGACTTCACAAGGACCCCACCATGAGTGATCGGCATTACCGTCACCGACCTGATAATAGAAGACCTCATCTTCAGGATGACACTTGATAAGATAATCGCATGCCCACTTAATATCACCGAGTATATATTCAAGCTGGCCGCTCTGCTCGTAAGCCTCACGGTCCTCATACACGGACCAGCCGAGCATTGCTGCGGAATATGCCATTGGGAGATTGAATTTTACATTATCACCGGCATCATACCAGCCGCCTGTAAGATCCAGGCCGTTATCAGCACCGTCCTCAAGTCCTGAATCTCCACGCCAGTTGCATCTTGTCTGTTCAGGAAGCGGTCCGCTTCTTTGAAGTTCATAGAATAGGACTGATTTCTGCAGTGCTTCTCCGTAATTATAATCACCCGTTCCTTCGATTCCCTCATAACCGTTACCAAACTCGGTCAGTCCCGAAGCCGAATGAGTGACTCCCGATGCACCCTCAAAAGTACCCGTCTGTGTGGTTTCTGTATCTCCACTTGTGACCGCAGCAGATGAGTCAGGTGTGGAAGTCTCATCAGTAACCGTTTCCTGTCCCTTATCGCATGCAGTTAATACCATTACACCTGCAAGTATCAATGCCATGGCGCTGTTAAATCTCTTCATATAAGCCTCCGGAAATTACTGGCACTATTATACGACAAGAATATTAAGATACAGTAAACAAAGGCTTATCTGAAAACTATAAAGCACGTTTTATAAGCTCATATATATGTTTGTTATATTTGATCAAAATCGTCATCCGGTTTCGTATTCTTAAGGAGCTGCTCCGGAATCGAATGTTGCCTGCCCTCGTATGGATTCACACCATAGTTAGAAAAAAGGAAATGTCTTTCTGTCGAAGGCACATCATCCATATCGCGTAAATAGTGTATTCCTCTTAATGAATACTCATCCATCCTACAGGAAGAATCACCGAAATTACTGTATTTATTAAGTATCTTATAGACAATGAATAAAGTAATGGATACTCCCGTAAACACCAGCATTCCTATAAAAACCGAATACATCATAAAAACCTGTTCATCCATATACATTACCCCTGTCTTTTCTTAACAAACTTGAAAATTTCTTCCGATTGAGTAAGCTTGAGATTCTTATTAATTCTTCTGAGTCCGGCAATTCCTTTAGTAAAAGAATACGTTCCGAGCAGCGTGATTGCCGCTAATGCATATACAAATATCGTAGAAAGCAAAACCCATTTTTCAATCAGACCGGTAATGATCATTGCAATGACGGCCATGACAAGCACAAATGTCGTTAATGCTAAAGCGACAACGCGTTTTTTCTCCCACGGCATTGTTCCGACGACTTTGCCTGACTGTCCGTTAACAAGCACCGTGTACGGTTTACCGTTGTATTTGAATGTAAAAAACCAAACCGGAAACATCATATATATTGGTTCATCATGAATATCGACCCAATAAATCGAGTCCTCTATCTTTACGTCTTTGGCTCTGACTGTTTTTACAACTTCTTCCGCAAACATCTTATGGCATCTGTATGCGGCCGACTTCCGAAGATCAAAATAGTTCATATCCGAAGTGTTAGAATAAAAACCGTTAAGATAATCCTCGTCAAAGCTCTTTGAATCCTCAAGGTAAAACGGTTCAAGCTTGCTGCTGATATCGTCATTAAGTATATTTGAACCGTCGACAGGCACATTCTTTACCGTGATCTCTCCGGCTCTGGAATAATATTTGGTAACTGTGCTTTTGCCTCTCTTGACCTTTCCGCTCAGATAATCCGCTTCAGTATAATCAGCATTGATTACCCAATACGGAATATAAATACCGCGAAGATTTTCCGGAACACACTTAGCCATTACCTCTTTTGGCACGATCGGATTTTTAAGAAATCTTATCTTGATATTCTTTATTGCTTCCTCTTTTGTAATCTTGAACGGTATAAGTCCGTCAGGTCTGTATTCTTTGGAGATCCTGTCAAAAACGATCGCCGGATTACCGCAGTAAACACAAAATGACGAAGATTCAGTATCACTCGTAATCACTTCAGCTCCGCAATGGCTGCAGACATATACCCTTGTATCGTAATATTTCGTATGAAGCTCGGCATTCTTGTCTTCCACATCCTCCGGTCTGAAAGAACTGCCGCATGTGGCACATTCCAGTTTTTGGGTAGCCGGATTAAAGACAAGTCTGCCTGCACAATTACTGCATAAAACTGCCATATTTATATTTCCTTTCCCTTTTCCTAAGGATAATATAGCATATTCAGACCAAAACAGTATTTAATTAACCGAAGGGACAGCCGTTAACCAGGATCAGCAGTTTCCTGTATAAACAAAGTTCAGTGAATTCCTTGCGATATCTGCAAGTTCATAAACTGTATCAACAGGAGTAGCAGGACGGTCAGTCATGTGAAAGCATGGGAAGAACCGTGATACATGTAGAGGTATTTCCTTACCGGTCACATTTCCGCTGCCGTCTTTGAGGGATGCGATCCATCCTGCCATTTCACGCATCATATCAGGTGAATCATTTAAGCCCGGAACGATAAGACAGGTAAGCTCAACATGAGCATGCTTAACTGCCTCTTCAATGAATTCCATTGTCATCTTGAGACTGCCTCCCAAAACCTTAGAATAGATCTCCGGATCAAAGCATTTCAGGTCGATATTCATTGCATCGATATAAGGTATCAGCTCTGATAATACGGACAGAGATGCCGTTCCGTTGCTTACAATAACGTTTTTCATGTCTTTTTCATGAGAGAGCTTTGCCGTATCTCTCACGAACTCATATCCTGTAAGCGGCTCGTTATAAGTAAATGCTATTCCGATATTTCCGTTCTTTTTCTGCTTTTCCGCTATGAAAACCAGTTGTTCCGGAGCAATTACATCTGCCGTCACGGAATAATCCTTTACCTCTTCACCCCATGAGATCTCACTGTTCTGGCAGAACGGGCACCTGAGATTGCAACCATAACTTCCCACGGAGAGGATCTTTGAACCGGGATAAAACCTGTGGAGAGGTTTCTTTTCGACAGGATCCAGCGCCAGAGAAGTTATGCGGCCATAATTAGCAGGAGCGATGCTTTCCGAATGGCATATTCTCGCACCGCAAAAACCCAAATCGCCTTCGTTCAGATCACAATGTCTGAAACACACATGACATCTGGTCATCTGTTCCTCCTGATATCAAGTATGACGGACAACTTCAAACCTTTGGAGATAATACTTCTCGCCAGGCTTGATCCCACCCTTCTGCATTGCGATCGCAACCTGGTAATCAACTGTATCAACGCCTTCAAGATCAGGTAGCAGCAGACCTCTCCTGCCGTCACGGGTCGATACGATAACACCGTATTTTTTTACGTCTAACTGCTCTTTTGAATCTATATCCTCAGCATCGCCTAATACGTCAACATTTATCTCAAGCATGGGAAGCTCATCTTCGGTAATGGGATCAAATCTCGGATCTCTTGTAGATGCACTTACCGCGTTATTTGCGATCTCCTGAGCGATCGAACCCGTGGTAGGACCTATCGTCCCTATGCAGCCGCGAAGTCTTCCGAATTTGTGTATCGACACAAAAGCACCTGCTTGTCTGTTAAGAAGATCGTCAGGTATGTTTTCGTCCTGCGAGATAAGATTGATATCTTCGGGAATATTTATCCTTCTTCGGTCTCTGATATATGTCTCAAGTGAAAGCCTTGCAAGCCTTACGTAAATATCCGAAGCTAATCTTTTATCTGACAATTCTTTTTCCTGTTTATCAAGATAGTTATTAAGTAATCTTCTTTCATCGGACTCCTCTTCAGGATAGAAAGTTATAATGCCGTAACCTACACCGGTAACATCCTCATGAGATAAGACATCAGTCTTGACCTTTTGGCCGTCCCAGCATCCTGCCATGATGACAAACGAGCGGTGTCCGCACTCGGCAGCTTTGTCACAGAAATCTTCAGAGAAATCGAAGAGTTCACCAAATGCAGCACGCCCCATGACATCCATTATGCGTTCATCGTACTGTGGACCCTCTTTGGCAAATCCATACGGGCCGTAATCCTGAAGCTTATGCGAGAGATCTCCGCTTGCAACGATCACAACGCGGCGGCCTAATGATTCAGCCGCTTCCCTGATGAACATTCCCAATCGGTAATGATCTGTCAGAGGGAGACCTGAAAGGCCGATGCGGACTATCTTACCGCCCTTGTACTTGTTACGGATAAACCAGAGAGGAACCATTGTGCCGTGGTCAAGTTCACTTTTCTCCTCACCCAGAGTGCCGCACGGGAAATCATGAGTGTCTGCAATCTCACAGATCTTATCTGCAAGGTCTTCGTCGTATTCTTCTGAGAAACACACATTTGATGCACCGAACATCGCAAAAGACCCTTTTGCTCTGCTGCCCGGAGATATGTGGAAATAGTCGGCATACATTGTTGCATGCGGACTGGTAATAACAATTGTATCAGGACAAAGAGAGGCAATCTCGTCAGCAACTCTCTCATAGGATGCGATGGTCTTTAAAACCTGTTTCTCTCCGCCCTTACCTACGTCAGGTACTATTAAAGGCGGATGCGGGACCATAAACGAAGCCATTACCGACATATTGTTACCTCGCATAATCTTTTCGCTGAATAATGCTTCCTAAAGAATTATAGCAGATAACCTGTCGACGTCAGGCGGTTTATGATCCCGCATCGTCAAAAAGTTTTATTGTTTACTTACTCGTAAATGTAGAAGTATGTGTCTCCGTTAGCGTCAACTGCAAACTCTACGAAATCAGTAAGATAGTAGTCGTTATAGATATCATCGATGCAGAAAGCATAGAGATAATCTGCTTCCTCGAGAAGAGCATATGTGAGTTCCAGAGAACCGGAAACAACATACTCTGCACCTTCCCAGAGTGTCTCTTCATCACTGTCGTCTACAAGAGATACTGAAGTGTAAAGAGGAACGATCTTATCGCCTGAATTGATCTGCTTAACAGCCTTTGCGGCAGCGCCGCTGTCATCGATACCATCCCATGCACCTTCAACAACGATCGAATAATCTTCTGTGTAGAGCTTGAATCTGAGGTTTGTCTCAACACCATTCAAAAGGATGGGTGAAGAGTAAATAGTATATTCATCAGTAATGGCAACTACAGAGATAGAGAGATTCTGACCATCGGGAAGTGAGAGCCAGTATCCGTCAAATCCGTCTTCGAACTGACCTTTATCCCAGTCGCAGTTGATTTCAGTTGTCTCACCGAGAAGGAGAGCATCGTTATCTATTACCTGATATACATATGCACTTACAGAAGCTGTACGGTCAACGCTCTTAGGTGTCAATGTGAAGGAATAGATACCGTCATCGTCGATAACAGGAGCCTTAAGGAACTTGATGTAAGGGCTCTCGCCTGTCTGCTCGATCTGATCTGCATAATCCCAGTGATTGTTATTTACTGAACGTGAACGGTAGCATCCGGAGTTATCATCGTACTCCATGTTGGAACCGCCCTGCCAACAGCTGTCGTCGCTGAACCAGTAATCGTCATTGTAGCCGAAATCATCGTTTGATCCGCTGTAATCATATGAATTGTAGTCATACTGGGATTCTGTCTGTGTCCAGTCATCAGCATTCTGATCATAGCAATAATACTGATCCTCTGACTGGTCATAGCAATACTGTGTATCACCCTCAGTAAAATAATAACAGCCGGATCCTTCATCACAATAAGCCTCATCACCGGAACCGGCAGATTCATCATAATTGATGGAGCTTGAAAAGTCCTGACGGTCAATGAAAGAAGAATAGAAAGGACTGATACTGATATCTTCTAAGACCTTAAGTTCAGTAGAACCCTGAACTGATAAAGGATAGTAGATCGACAATCCGCAGCAGCCGGAGTGTGTGGATCCGCACTTGTTGTAAACGACAGCCGAATCAATGGCAGAAACTACAGCTGAAGCATCGGCATAATCACCGCAGGCACTTGCAAGGCCGCTTAAGTCAACCATGTTCGTGTATCCTTCAGATCTGTTGTTGCCGCCAAAGTTATCAGCGTTCTCAATGTTACGGATAACATTTGTGAGAACAGAAGTATCTTCACTTGCTTCATACATTCCCTTGGCAAATACATTAAATGCTTTTACAACATCATCGATCTTATCAAGCTCAACAACAGACAAAGTTGCATCCTGCTCCTCTCCTGTCTGTCTGCATGAGTCATAGAATCCGTCAGCAATAGCCGCACCAAGTTCAGCGCCGTTAGCACCCGGATTGTCTGCAAGATAATTGCCGATCACAGTGTAATCCCAGCCATTACCGGGCTCAGTTTCCTGTGAAGCGATCATATAACGCGAATAAGAGGCAAGAATGTTAGCTGTCTCAACAGTACCCATAAGGCATGCATCAAATCCGATGAATTCAAATCTGTCGCTCATACCCTCAAAGACTGTAAGTAAAGCACTGTCTATCTCACGGATGCTCAAAGAATCATTGTCATTGAGCTCGTCGAAGCATACACCGGAAATGCTTCCGCCTCCGTGATTCCAGAAAATGACTCCCATATGCTCTGCCGGATATTCCTGAACACCCCACTTAAGGAAATCTGCAAGAGTTGCAGGATCACCCATATTACGGGCCTCGAACTCATCTAAAGCAACTACTTCATTATCCTGGATAATGTAACGGCCGGAACCGCTTGTAATATAGTTATTCTGCCACTGTGAAGTACCGCCTGTCTGAACAACAAAACGCAACTTATCTGAAGATACGGCACCGCACATCTCTTCAAGGTCGCCTGTACCTGCACCGCCGTCTGACTCAAGATCAGTACCGCAGAGATATACGAAAATAGTCCAGCTGCCGTCATTTGCCATGGCTGTCTCAGAAGATTCGGGTCTTGTGATCTGAACGCTTCCCGACTCCTGATCTACAGACATCTGCATTGAAGAAGCAGATCTTACGGAATCGCTGTTGCCGCCGTTACTGCTTGTTTCGACGGTTTCATCTTCATCATACTCATAACCGTCATCATCATAATCATCGTAATCTTCGTCCATGTCGCAAGCAACAAGGCATGTCATTGCCATGCTGAGCGATAAAACTGATGCGAGAATTCTTTTGAATTTCATATTAGATCTCCCTCTATATAAAAAAGCTGTTCTAATACTACTCAAAAAAACAGAAATCGCAAGAATTTTTATATTTTTCTCATACATCTCATAGCATTGAGGATTGCGATTATCAAAACTCCTACATCGCCGAATACGGCAATCCACATGTTTGCTATGCCCAAAGCACCAAGTATCAGGATTATGCCTTTTACGCCAAGTGCGAAAATAATATTCTCCCAAACGATGCGCATTGTCTTTCTGGCGATCTTCATGGCAGAAGCGATCTTCGACGGCTTGTCATCCATAAGAACAACATCAGCAGACTCTATCGCAGCATCAGAACCCATTGCGCCCATTGCGATTCCGCAGTCAGCACGCATAAGGACCGGAGCATCATTGATACCGTCTCCTACAAACGCAAGTTTGCCGTTCTCAGATTTAAGCAGTTCCTCAACCTTGGAGACCTTATCAGCAGGTAAGAGCTCTGCAAAGAAACCTGTCAGACCCAGCTTATTTGCAACATTTTCGGCAACGCTCTTCTTATCACCGGTGAGCATTACCAATCGCTTAACCCCAACATTTTTAAGTTCTTTTATTGCTGCCCCGGAATCTTCTTTGATCTGGTCATTAATAATAATATGACCTAAATATTCCACTTCATTTTCGTTCTCCCGTGCAACATGGATTATCGTGCCGGAAAGATGGCAGTCATGCCATTTGGCACCGCACATATCCATGAGCTGACCGTTGCCGCAATAGTATGTCTTGCCGTCAACAACCGCTTTTACGCCCTTACCGGCAATCTCACTTACATCACCTATCAGCGACTTATCAATGTGGCCTTCATGAGCTCTTACGATAGACTGGGCTACAGGATGGCTCGAAAAACTCTCACAACAGGCAGCGATATCTTTTAATTCCGCTTCACTTACGATATTCGGATGAACATCATCAACTTCAAACACACCTTTGGTAAGAGTTCCGGTCTTGTCGAAAACAACAGTATCTATCTTTGATAAGATCTCCATATAACCTGCACCTTTGATCAGGATACCCTCTTTCGATGCGCCGCCGATACCGCCGAAGAAAGATAAAGGAACAGATACCACAAGAGCACAAGGGCATGATACAACCAGGAATACGCATGCTCTTGTAAGCCATATCTTCCATATCTCCCAGGAACCTATACCCAGGAAAAGCGGAGGCACGATTCCCAAAAGGAGTGCCGCAATTACGACTGCAGGTGTATAGTATCTTGCAAATTTGGTAATGAAATTCTCAACTTTGGCTTTCTTGTCAGATGCATTCTCGACAAGTTCCAAAATCTTGGAGACAGTACTCTGACCAAAAGTTGAAGTGGTTCTTACCCTGATTACACCGGTAAGATTTAAAGTACCGGAAATAACATTATCACTGAAAGCCTTGTCAACAGGCGCAGATTCACCCGTCAAAGCAGCCTGATTAACGGTGCTTTCACCTTCGATGATCACTCCATCCAGAGGGATCTTCTCACCGGGCTTTACCACGATAGTCTCTCCCACTTCAACTTCTTCAGGAGATACTTCGATCTCTTCCCCGTCTCTTAATACAGTTGCGCTGTCAGGTCTGATATCCATAAGCTTGGCAATCGATTTTCTGGATCTTCCGACTGCTATACTCTGAAACAGTTCTCCTACCTGATAGAAAAGCATTACAGCAGATGTCTCCGGATACTCTCCTGTACCGAAAGCACCTATCGTAGCAACCATCATTAAGAATTTCTCATCAAAGATCTGACCGTGGATCAGGTTTATTAATGCCGTTCTTAATACATCATAACCGGCTATTACATAAGGAACAGCATATATGATCAATTCAGCCCACCAGGGAAGTTCGATAAAATGCAAAGTGACCACAATAACCGCGAGCAAAGCTAAGGCGATAATTATCCTTATCAGCATTTTTTTCTGTTTTTTTGTGAATTTATATTTCATATAACTTTTCCTTATATAATCTCATTGAAAAACTAAGGGATGCTCTAAAACATCCCTTTATCCTTTAAAGCAACACTGTGCAATCAGGTTCAACTTTTGCGATAGCTTTTACAGCGAGCTTTACGATCTTGTCGAAATCCGCATCATCTGCTTCCAAAGTCATCTTCTGCTTAATGAAATTAACTTCACAGCCCTTGACTCCGGGAATCTTCAGGATAGCTTCCTGCATCTTCATGGCGCAGTTTGCGCAGTCCAGGTCTTCGAGTTCAAATGTCTTTTTCATATGTATGCTCCTTCTAATTGAATTACTCTGTTATATGCTCATATCCCTGAGCTATGATCGACTTAACATGTTCATCTGCCAAACGGTAGTAAATCGTCTTGCCGTCTCTTCTGCTTTCCACAAGGTTTGCAGCCTTCAATACTTTTAACTGATGAGAGATTGCAGATTGAGTCATTCCGAGAAGATCAGCAATAGCACATACGCACATTTCGTCTTCATATAATGCATACATGATCTTGATCCTTGTGGTATCTCCGAAGATCTTGAACAAGTCACCAAGATCCTGTAAAAGCTCATCTGAAGGCATATCAGCCTTAATATGCTTAAGTAATTCAGCGTGATCGTGAGGCATATTTCTTCTCCTTTCGACGTCTCATATGAACGATTGCTCATATGTTCATTTGAACGAATTTTATCATTTCATTATCGCGGTGTCAACCATGAACTCAGAATGGCTCCAAAAACCCTAAAATTAAGGCTTTTTTGAAAAAAAATCTCTCAAATTCTCTTGTTTTTAATGTCAAAGAACTTTATAATATCGGCATTGTCGGTGGCTACGGCCCTTTCCGGCAAAGTAATTAACCCATATTCAGGGAGGATTTAATAATGAACAGAACAGAATTAGTTGATGCAATCGCTGTTAAGGCTGACATCTCCAAGAAGGATGCTGATGCTGCTGTTAAGGCTTTCATCGAAGTAGTTTCTGATGAGCTTCAGAACAAGGGTAAGGTTCAGCTCGTTGGTTTCGGTACATTCGAGACATCCGAGAGAGCTGCAAGAACAGGCCGTAACCCTCAGACAGGCGCTGCTACAAAGATCAAGGCTTGCACAGCTCCTAAGTTCAAGGCTGGTAAGGCACTCAAGGATAAGGTTAACACAAAGCCTTCTAAGAAGAGCAAGAAGTAATCTTATATCAACTGATTATGCTTATAGAAGAGGTTGTCCAATCGGACAACCTCTTTTAGTTTGATATTTTTTAACCGAACAGGTTTATTATGCTTGCAAGAATATCCGGCACATATGAATAGACAAACAGTAAGAGCGCAAATGTAAAGAATATCCACATCTCCACACTGTGAGTAAGCGTTCTGAGAAGAACTTTTCTGGGCGGTTCTCCCTGCATTACTGACAGCTTGAAATTCTTGCGCTTTACGATCAAAAGAACAAATCCCGTAATCTGGAATCCTACAAGGATCAATATCCACAAAATAAGGAGCAGCATAACCGGAAGCACCGATCTCATGACAGTATCGTAATCAATATCGGTATTAATCATACCCGTCTCAGTATCGAATCCCATACTTTTCATAAGATTTGCAAGAAGCTCGATTGTGACAGTTGAGGTAACGAGATTCATACTCGCATGCATGATCATGGTGTAGATTACATTTCCCGTGCGGATATATACGAATGAAAATAACACACCTACGAAGAAAGCAAAGAAAAACTGCTGGAAATTGCCGTGCCAAAGGCCAAACATAATTCCCGACATGGCACAGCTAATGAATTCTCCGTATCGTATAGTCCTGTCTATAAGGAATTTTCTGAACAACAATTCTTCAAAGATAGCGGGAAGAATTCCTATACATATGATCCTTATAATCACGTTGGAAGACAAAATGAGATTATCTTTGAGCGCGCTTACAGCATCTTCGGTATCTGCGCCTAATGATCCTAAAGTTGAAAGAGCCAGATGAACAGGCATCCCCATAAGTGATCCGATCTGTGTAAGACCATACATCATCATTATAAGAAGCAGGAGCTGCCTGATCTTCATCGGTCTTTTCTCTATCTTGACCGCAGGGATCTTGCGCAGGGTTATTGCCAGAACTGCTGTACCGACAACGCAGACATTAAATGAGTTCATCAGAAGATAGATTGTAGTGAAATATTGAGAATAGAAGTCATAACAAAAGACATTCAGCATAACTGATGCGAACTTGATCAGGAATATGAAAAACCATCCGAAAATGGAATACCTGACTGCAATAGCCGCGATCATCTCTTCTAATGTAGCCGTACTATTGTAGTAACGTGTAAGGATAATAAGGATCGTCAGAAGCGGTATTGCAAATGCCGCTATGAAAGGTACACCGTACAAAGTGGCATCAGAACCGAACAGTATTCCGTTCGTACTGCTGAGGCTCATAAGAATTGCCGTAATAATGATCAATACAACAGCAACTACTGACAATCTTTTGCGTATTACTTTATCTTCCATATTTCCTCCCCACATTCCGTTATAAAATTAACATCATAACGGAACTCATTCCATACGGATTATAACCAATTATGCAAAATAATTATATATATTTCGAGCCGAAAGCGTGTATACTGTCCTAGTGACTATATAGGTAAAGAAGGAAATTATATGTCAGATTCAAAAGTGTACCGTATTTTCGTAGTAAATCCCGGAAGCACTTCGACAAAAGTCGAGTTTTTCGAGAACGAGAAAAGTATCGTTGAAGGCAATGTCTTCCACGATTCGGCAATTCTTAAGAACTTCCCTACAATTAACGACCAGCTGGATTACCGCATGGAATATGTAAAGAAGTGGCTGAAAGACAACAACATCGATCTTACAGGTGTTGATGCCATTGTAGGCAGAGGCGGCGCATGCTATCCGATCGAAGGAGGCACATACGAAGTTGACGACAGACTCGTAAACGATATCCGTGAAGCTAAAGGTGGCGTATATCACTCAAGCATGCTCGGTGTTCAGATGGCAAAACAGCTCCATGACGAATTCGGCGGAAGACTTCTCATGGTTGATCCAATCGTCGTTGATGAGTATCAGGATGTTGCAAGGATCACAGGCGTTAAGGGTATTTACAGAACCTCTGCCACACATGCTCTTAATCTTCGTGCCACAGCTCACAAATATGCCAAGAGCGTAGGCAAAAAGTATAACGAAATGAACCTCATCGTCTGCCACATTGACGGTGGTATCACGATTACTGCTCATAAGCACGGCAAAATGATCGATGCCAATGACGGAAGCGGCGGAGACGGCCCGATGACTCCTACAAGAATGGGAACAATGGCAGTTACTGATGTTCTCACCAAGTTATATGACAGACCCAAAGAAGAGATCAGAAGCCTCTGTCTTGCAACCGGTGGTCTCTCCTCCTGGTTCGGCACATCCAATTCAGATACGATTCATGAGATGGTCGAATCCGGTGATCCCAAGGCTCAGCTTATCTGGAACGCAATGATCTATCAGATCACAAAGTGGATCGGATCAATGGCATGCGTACTTCACGGCGAAGTTGACGGTATTGTCTTAACCGGCGGACTTATGCGTTTCCAGGATGTGCTTGACGGCATCACCGAAGCATGCGGCTGGATCGCACCTATCGCATCATATCCCGGAGAGCTTGAGCATGAGGCAATGAGAGCAGCTGCTCTCAGAGTCTTAAGAGGAGACGAGCAGGCAAAGACTTATCCCGGCAAGCCGAGATTTGAAGGATTCGACTTCCTTTAAGGAGGATTACATATGAGTTTTATCGAGACGATCAAGCAAAGAGCAAGAAGTGACGTTAAGACGATCGTTCTTCCCGAATCAGAAGACGACAGAACAATACTTGCAGCAGCAAAAGTGTTGGCAGAAAAAACTGCTCAACCCATAATCATCGGAACTGAAGAAGAAGTTATGGGTTCTGCTTCAAGACTTGGTGCAGATCTTACCGGAGTTCAGATCCTTGATCATACAAAATCAGCAGAGATCGACAAGTATGCCGCTCTTCTTGCAGAGATCAGAGCCAAGAAGGGAATGACTTTCGAGAAGGCAAAAGAACTCATCTCAGGTGACAAGCTCACATTCGGTATCATGATGGTCAAATCAGGCGATGCAGACGGTCTTGTATCCGGCGCATGCCACACATCAGCAGACATGCTCCGCCCTGCACTTCAGATCATCAAAACCGCACCTGAGAGAAAGATCGCATCCATAGCTTTCATGTTCGAACTTCCCGACAAGTCCATCGGCGAAGACGGAATCATTCTCTGCGCAGACTGTGCATTGATGCAGGATCCTACACCTGAAGAACTCGCTGAGATCGGTGCAGAATCTGCTGCATCATTTGAAGCACTCATCGGAAAGAAAGCCAAGGTTGCTTTCCTCTGTCACTCAACAAAAGGTTCAGCAAATCACCCATTCGTCGATAAGGTTGTAGAAGCAGTCAAGATCGCTAAGGAAAAATATCCTGATATCCTTCTCGACGGCGAGTTGCAGCTCGATGCGGCTATAGTTCCCGAGATCGGCGCTTCCAAAGCACCCGGCTCACCTGTTGCAGGTAAGGCTAATGTCCTCATCTTCCCTAACCTTGAGGCCGGAAACATCGGATACAAGCTTATCCAGAGAATCGGCAAGGCTGAAGCTTACAGCTTCCTTCAGGGCCTTGCAGCACCCGTTAACGATCTTTCAAGAGGCTGCAGCGTAGATGAGCTTGCAGGTGTAATCGTTATCACCGCAGTTCAGGCTCAGCAGATGTCAGCAACGAAATAATCGATTTCAAAAAACTAATGTAAAATATAGGAAGCGTTGAAAGTTCAGCGCTTCTTATTTTATGCATAAAGGTTGATCTGATTATGTGGAACGGTCTTAAGATATCAGAAGTTTTTTTCGGGGAATACGGGCTTCCGATGCTCGAAAAGGAGTTCCCTCAATATGCAAATGAGATAGCAGCCGGTCTGGCAGGTCAGACCTCCGAATGTTTCGGATACGATGACTATATCTCACGCGACCACGACTATGCACCCGGCTTCTGTCTCTGGCTTCCCGAAGAACTCAAAAAGAAGATCGGCGAAGATCTCCAGAAAGCCTATGATTCCCTTCCCGTTGAAGAGTTTATTCTAAACCACAGGGCAGATGTCGGTATGGCTGAACCGAGCAATATCATGACCGGTGCAAGAAGCCACAGAGTCGGCGTTCACAGTATAGAAGAGTTCTATTACGAACACACGGGAATGACATCCGCACCTGTTACGACACAGGACTGGCTCGCCACTCCGCAAATGCATTTAGCCGAAGCAGTCAACGGAAAAGTTTTCCGTGACCCTTCGGGAAGATTCAGTTCTATTCGTAATGTATGGGATAGTTTCTATCCTGATGATGTTTTAAAGAAGAAAGTCGCTGCAGACCTTGCCATGGCGGGTAAAACCGGGCAATTTAATTATATTCGCTCTATCAAACGTGGTGATATCGGGGCCGCTTATTGCTGCGTTACAGAATTCATATACAAGATTACTGCGGCATTGTTCCTTCTTAACGGCCGGTATATGCCATATTATAAATGGCGCTTCAGAGCGATGAAGGAGTTTACCACCTTGAGCTGCGTTGTTGAGCCGCTTTTATTACTTTCCCAAATGAGCGAAGAAGAAAGTCAGGGTAAGGTAGATCTTATTGAAGAGATAAGCGGCTCTGTTGTCAAGGAACTGGTTAAACGCGGTTGGTCTTCGGGCTACAGCGACTATCTTCTCGACAATGCAAAACTCGTGATGAAGACCATAAGTGATACAGAGATTGCATCTTGGAATGTATTCGTCGGTGAAGATTGATAAGATTTAATTCCCGCTCTTATCAGGCAGTACCAAAGCCACATGGCCGGAATCTTCAACTGAAGTTTCCACCCTTGGCTTATCAGTATCTATACTGAAAGTGGAAGAACTGTTTCTGACTCCGTTCCAGCGTGCAAAAACAATAACAAAAACCATTGTTATTGCGAGCAGGAAGCCCGCAATAACAACGAATCCGCTCCCCATATTTGCGGCATAATTCTTAACTCTGACAGCTAAATCCGGAAACATGTCATTCCCTCCTTTGCTCAACTTCTGAGGTTATTATCACAAAGGAGAAAATCAAAAAAGTACTAAATCGGCATCAAAATGGCATCAATTGTAAACAATCAGTATGTATCCACCATGCCGTACGGAACGGAGAATGTCACCGATAATTCAAAGGTGTAATTCCTGTCATCCTTAAAGATAAACAGATAAGTTGTGCTGTCACCTGCACCGGAATCATCCAAAGGATGATATGTAACGATCTTCGCATTGAGGCGCGTTGTGTAGTGATTATAAAGTGCATTACGGAACTTTTCGCTCAGATAATCAGTCGTGTTAAACGCGTTATTAAAACCGACTACAAGACTTTCCCAATAAGCCGGGTCGCCATAGAATGAGCATCTTAATATCGCGCCTGTTTTATCGTCAACAAAACATTCGAAGCTCCAGTTGTCATTCAGCCAGACATCGACATACCAGATTACGATAGTTCCCCTGTTATTCGTGAGATTAACCAGCATAGGCGTTGCCTTCATATCTCTGGAAAGATTGAATCTGTAACCTGTAAAATCCGCTAGAAAATCTCCGACTATTTTTGCAAGCTCATCTCTTTGAACGAAGATACCTTTATCGATCTCGATCGTATCCGAGAGTCCGTACTCGAAATGAACGATGTTTATCTTCTGGCTCATCGCAAGGTCATCTCTGTACGAAAGGTTTACCTGTTTTATATCCAGATCCTTCCGCCTTCCTTCATTGACCTTGTCGGATGCATCAAATACAACAACAGGAAGGAACCAGCCGAGCATTGCTGCAAGAATAATGAAGACCGCTGTAATGACTGTGCTGAACTTTCTCATACTGCGAGCTCCTTCACGGTAACTGTAACACAGGTTCCGTTTCCTTCTCTTGATGCGAACGATATAGTTCCGTTATGCAGATCGATGATCTCCTTACAGAGATTAAGTCCCAGACCTACACCGCCCTGTGCTCTCGAACGAGACTTGTCAACACGGTAGAACGCTTCGGTAATGTGCTTGATTGCTTCTTCAGGCATACCCCTTCCGTTATCGAAAACTCTTATGCGGTAATTACCATTCACGCTCTCACCCATTATCATGATATTCCCGCCATGATCCAAAGCTTTTCTTGCGTTATCAAGAAGATTGGTTATTACCGACTTGAAAAGGTCAGGCTCTACCATGCACAGAGCCGGTTCAACCCTGCTCTGAAGGACGATCCCGTTCTTCCTGTAAACAGGCTGAAGATGGAATGTAAGATTCTCGATAAGGCTCTTCATATCAGTAGGCACAAAACTGATATCCTGCTTTTTCATCATCAGCAGATCCAGAAGCTTTAATGACAGCGATTCGAGTCTTTTTCCTTCTGAGAAAATATAGTTCGCTGCCTCCTGGGTCTCTTCACCGCTCAGTGCCTGGCTTCGAAGAAGGTCAGCATAACCGATAATGGATGTCATAGGCGTTTTCAATTCATGCGCAAAGCTTCCCATGAATCTCTCCTGATGTTCCATTGAAAGCTTGAGCTCATTGATACTGTCAGAAAGCCTGTCAGCCATGTTGTCAAAGTCAGAACCGAGCTGGCCTATCTCATCCTGGGATTTAGGATTGACTCTGGACCCGAGTTGTCCGGAAGCCAGAGCCTTTGCAGTTCGGGAGACCTTATTCAACGGTTTGGTCATGAAGTAGGATGTAAGCCATGCCGCTGATCCGCCCAAAAGTATCAGCACGAGCAAAACCTGATGATACATTTTAATCTGCTCGTCTCTTGCCTGATAAACCGGTGAGATATCATACATAACCACAAGTTCCAGCGGCTTATCGTTTGTCTTGATGATTCCATTGATCTGGTAGATGTGAATTGAATCTCTTGTATAAAGGAAAGATTCAAACTCGGATTCAGTATCAAGATCAGCTTTGCTGACACCTATCTGATAAAGACCGATTCCGCCTCTTGTAAGACTGATTCCGATAAGGCTTTCAGAAGTATTCATTCTCTCAAGAGTCGTACTTATACTGGAAATATCCTGCTGGATATCTACGAAGTTAACGAGTTGAACCGACTGAATAAGCATCTCGTAAGATTCGACGCAGTTGTTCTCGTACTGTTCAAGACTGCTCCTGAAATTCTGTCTGATCAGAAGAATGCCTCCCACACCGTAGCTTAATGTGAGAAGCCATACCATTACGAGAAGCATCTTCTGCCGAAACCGCATTGATTATGCCTCCAGCCTGTATCCTACTTTCGGCACAGCGTGGATTACTTCCTCCCAGCCGAGCTTTTTACGAAGTCTCTGTACATGAAGATCAACGGTCTTGCTTCCATACGGGAAAGGTTCGTTCCAAACACGCTCATATATTGTCTCTCTGTACATGGCAATTCCCGGATTCCTTGCGAAAAGAAGGAGCAGTTCATACTCCTTCGGCGTAAGCGGAATCGGATAAGAATCTTTATAGACGATCATTGCTTTTGTATCGATAACAAGACCTGCAATACGGATCTCAGTATCCGTCTTGTTATAACGGCGCAATACAACATTTACTCTTGCAAGCAGCTCAATGATCTCAAAGGGTTTTGCAAGATAGTCTTCAGCACCCAATTCCAATCCTCGTACCCTGTCTTCTACCATATTCTTGGCAGTAAGGAAAATTACAGGCACCTTCATAGGACGGATATACTGCATAAGAGAGAATCCGTCGATCTTAGGTATCATTACATCCAAAAGAATAAGGTCATAAACATAGTTCTTGATCAGATACAATGCTTCCTCACCGTCAAAAGCACAGGTGCATGAATAACCGGCCTTGGTAAGGCTCATTCTGATCAGATTAGAAATAGGCTTCTCGTCTTCAACAATTAATATATGAATCATATTTCCCCACCTCAAACATTACAATTATACATTGAAGCGTTGAAATGGACTATCAATTATTATTTAGGTTGTTGCAAGTTGCCTTTTCGTTCTGTCAGGAAATACCTGTAACTTTAAAATCCTTGTCTTCAACAGCCTTTGTAAGAATATCGTCCGCAACATCTTTTTCGAGAGCGACTACTGCTGTACCCTTATCGTGAGAAACATCAGCGGAAATAACACCTTCCAAAGCTTCCAAAGCCTTCTTTACTGTTGCTTCGCAGTGTCCGCACATCATGCCTTCGATAGTAATTGTCTTTTCCATTTTGTTGTTCTCCTTTATTGCTATTTTATTGAATTCATTTTCAATCTCACCGATCCTGTTCCTGACATTGCTTTTTGCTCTGTCACGGTTGGATTCATACGGCTTTACGAGATTAAGTCTCAACGCATTCATGCATACGGTAAAGCTTGAGATACTCATCGCCGCAGCTCCTAGCATTGGTGACATTGTAATTCCCAACGCCGCATACGCACCTGCCGCGACAGGAATGAGAGCTACATTGTAGATAAACGCCCAGAAGAGATTCTCATGAATATTGGTTATCGTCCTTCTGGATATTCTTAAGGCTGCCGCAGCGTCTTTCAACCCTGATTTCATAAGTACACAATCAGCCGCATCGATAGCTATATCAGTACCTGCACCAATTGCCATTCCTATATCTGCAGAAGTAAGAGCTGGAGCATCATTTATACCATCACCCACCATAATGACCCTGCCGTATTTCTGAAGGGTTTTTACAACTTTCTCCTTATCACCCGGAAGTACATCTGCAATGGTCAGATCAACGCCTGCAGTCTTTCCTATGGCATCTGCAGTTTTTCTGTTATCACCTGTCAGCATAACCGTATAAAGTCCCATTTTCTTGAACTCTTCTATCGCTTCAGATGAATCTTCTCTCATCGTATCCGCTACCGCGATAATACCCTTGAGCTTTCCTTCCGATTCAAAGAACAGAGGCGTTTTTCCCTGTCCTGACAATTCATCGGCTTTGGCCTTTATCTCATTATCAACCGTGCAATTCTTTGATATAAAACTGAGGTTTCCGCCGCGGAGCATACGGCTGTTTACTCGGCCCTCAAGACCATTTCCCGCAAACACTTTGAAGTCATCTACCTGTGCTGCATTCATATTGAGTGAAGTGCAGTAATCCGTTATTGCTCTGCCCAAAGGATGTTCGCTGCCCTTCTCGAGCGCATATGCATCTTTAAGAAGTTCATTCTCACTGACGCCATCTGCTGTGACGATATCCGTAACCTTCGGAATACCGCTTGTAATGGTTCCGGTCTTATCAAGTACGATTATCTCTGCTTTGCCCGTCTGCTCCAGCGAAGATGAAGTCTTGAACAGAATTCCGTTTTTGGCGGCAACGCCGTTACCCACCATTATCGCGACCGGTGTAGCGAGTCCCAACGCACATGGGCAGCTTACTACAAGAACAGCTATCGCTCTTGTCAGAGAATCACCTATGGGAGCACCGATAAACATCCATATTGCAAAGACAATTGCAGCAATCACCAGAACTGAGGGAACAAACACACCCGATACCTTATCTGCGATCCTGGCAATAGGTGCTTTAGAGCCTGCTGATTCACTTACCATCTTGATTATCTGGGCAAGTGTTGTATCTTCACCGACTTTCTCGGCACGGCACTTAATAAATCCCGTTCTGTTTATGGTAGCTGCTGACACCTTGTCTCCTGCCTGCTTATCAACGGGAACGGATTCACCAGTCAGAGCGGATTCATCCACCGTGCAGTCACCCTCTAATATCTCTCCGTCAACAGGAATAGAACCGCCCGGTCTGACAACATAGATATCACCTGCTCTTACTTCCTCAATGGGAACGGTAACTTCATTCCCGTCTCTTAAGAGAACGGCTGTCTTGGGCTGGAGATCGAGGAGTCCCTTAAGCGCATTTGTGGTCCTTCCTTTTGAAATTGCCTCAAGGAGTTTGCCTATCGTAATGAGAGTTAAGATCATGGCGGCCGACTCAAAGTAAAGTTCGTCCATAAGAGCCATCTGAGCCTCGTGTGAATGCTCAGAAGTCATGTGTAACAATGTTACAACGCTGTAAATATAGGATATTCCGGACCCCATGGCTACCAGAGTATCCATGTTGGTTCCCTTATGCATAAGAGCCTTAAACCCGTTCACAAAGAACTTTTTATTGATCACCAGAACGATTCCTGAGAGCAGCATCTCGATAATTCCGATACCGACCATGTTGTGTTCAAGGAAAGACGGGACCGGCCAGCCCCACATAGAAGCACCCATTGAAAAATACATGAGTACGGTCAGGAACACCAATGAACTTATGAGCCTTCTTTTAAGAACCGGAGTCTCGTGGTCTTCAAGCCGGGCTTCCATGTTTTTCAGTAGACTGCTTTCAGCCTTATCCCCTCTTGTTTCCGGAGAAGCTCCGTATCCTGCATCTTCTACCGCTTTGATTATCTTTTCAGGGTCAGCCGTACCCGTAACACTCATTGAGTTTGTAAGAAGCGATACGCTGCATGACTCAACACCGTCAACACATGACACAGCCTTTTCGACATGTGCCTGGCACGCGGCACAGCTCATTCCCGTGACTAAATACTTTTCGGTTTTTGTTTCCCTGTTATCCATAAGGATACACTTTCTAAGGTTGATGATTATTTCATAAGTTTCTGAAGAAGCTCAACCAACTCTTCAGTCTTTTCATCCGAACCGTTCCTGATATCATCGGCAACACAAGTCTTTATATGATTGCCAAGCACCATTTTCGAAAAACTGTTCAGCGAGCATTTGGCTGCATTGACCTGAGTTAAGATATCCACACAGTAAGCATCTTCCTCAACCATATTGCGTATGCCCCTGATCTGACCTTCAATTCGGTTCAGGCGGTTGATAAGATCCTTTATCTCCTTCTCGCTTCTATCCTTAGTCTTACAGTGTGGACATTTCTTCTCCGCCATAATGTAACCTCCTCATATACCCCCCAGGGGTATTTTAATTATCCATACAATATACCCCCAGGGGGTATGTGTCAAGTTTTGAAACCTGATTTACCTACTAAAATCCCAAAACGCAATTTTAGTAGGTACTTTTTTTCGGGAAGGCCACGAAAATGCAACGAAATATGCTTTAAAAGGCCTCTTTCAATGCTGCGACTCCGAAAACATCACGCAAGATGGCCTGTTTTCGAGGAAAAGCATTGAAAAACACGCATATATACCCCCACCCCTTACCACTAAATTTCGAAAAATCGCATTTTAGTAGGTAAATTCAGACTCAGCCACGTCAACACCTTGCAAATCCCACCGCCTTAATATATATTTCTTTTGCTTTATACATAAAGAAAGGAAAAACAATGCGCCGCACCAAGCCGATAGGTATAGTAATGCTTCTTATCACCGCCATCATCTGGGGTTCGTCATTTGTTGCCCAGTCGATCGGCATGAAAAGCATAGACGCATTCACTTTTACGGGCATAAGGACAGCACTCGGTGTGATCTTTCTGCTTCCATTCACACTGATAATCAACAAAGGTTTTGACTTCAGAAAGAAGACCTTGAGAGCAGGGCTGATATTGGGCGTGGTATTCTCATTTGCGCAGAACTTCCAGCAGTTTGCTTTCTATTATTCGACTTCAGGAAAGATCGCATTCATCACTGCATTCTATATGTTCTTTGTTCCTCTGTTTTCCGTGATCTTTCTTAGAAAGAGAATCGCTCTTCTCACCTGGGGTTCGATCATACTTGGACTTTTGGGATTATTCCTTCTATGCATCAACCCGTCAGATCTCACCGACATTAACTTCGGAGACATACTTGCACTTATCTGCGCCGTATTCTACGCAGTCCAGATAATGCAAATTGATAAGTTCTTGGAAGATGGCGTTAACGGTATCCAGCTGTCATTCATGCAGTTTGTTGTCGCAGCGGTGCTTTCTCTGATCGCAATGTTCATATTCGAAAAGCCTGTTTTAGCGGATATAAAAACCGCAGCCCCTTCCCTTCTTTATTCGGGAATAATGAGCTGCGGCATTGCATATACTCTTCAGATCGTGGGACAGAAAAACGCAAGTCCCGTCGTTGCATCTCTTCTTATGTGTCTCGAATCAGTCTTTGCGGTTATTACCGCTTCGATAATCCTTCACGAGGCGTTGGCACCGAGAGAGATGGCAGGGTGCCTCATTATGTTTGCTGCGATCCTTATTTCGCAGGTTTCTGAGACTCTTTCTGCAAAGAAGCGGAATCAGGAGTCGGCAAAACTTTCTTAAGAACAAGTATTGTTCCAACCATGAGAACTATGCCTATAACAAGAGAGAGCGCGGCATTCTTTACGATTCCGGCGATCATATAAGTAACAAATGATACTCCTGCACATGTAAGAGCGTAAGGAAGCTGAGTGGATACATGCGCTATATGATTGCACTGTGCTCCGGCGGAACTCATGATAGTCGTATCTGATATCGGTGAGCAGTGGTCACCGCACACAGCACCTGCCATACAGGCAGATACACATATTACGGCAAGAGTTGCCTTTGCGGGATCAGGGTCATTGAGCTTGAATACTTCCAGAGTGATCGGGATAAGGATACCAAATGTTCCCCATGATGTTCCTGTTGCAAATGACAAGAGACATGCAATAAGGAATATGATCGCAGGAAGCAGCACATTGAAATCACCCTTTCTGCTCTCTACGAAAGCAGCTACAAAATCAGAAGCGCCCAAAGACTCAGTCATAGCCTTTAATGACCATGCAAGAGTAAGGATAGTGATCGGGCCTACCATCGCCTTGAATCCTTCTTCAACGCATGTCATGCAGTCCTTAAACTTAAGGACCCTTCTGAAAAGATAGAATATAACTGTAAAAACGATTCCTCCGAATGAACCGTAAGCAAGTCCTACCGAAGCATCACTGTCAGCAAAGGAATTAATGAATCTCGTGAAGAAATTAGGGTCTGCACCTTCATCAAAGAATCCGCCGGTGTAGATCATTCCGATAACACAGCAGAAAATAAGGACGATTACGGGAAGAACAAGGTCAATAACCTTACCCTTCTTCTCGACGTTCTCTTCTCCTTCTGCAACAGGTGCTTTAACGGTAAAGATATCTCCGTTCTTAGCATTGATCTCGTGACGTGCCATAGGTCCGAATTCGATCTTGAAAACGGCCATGAGGATCATCATGAGGATAGTTAAAAGTGCGTAATAGTTATATGGAATAGCCCTTATAAAGAGCATGAGTCCGTTTGTGCCTTCCGGTGCGAAACCGGATACAGCTGCAGCCCAGGAAGATACCGGAGCGATAATGCAGATAGGTGCTGCTGTAGCATCGATAAGATAAGCAAGTTTTGCACGTGAGATCTTCTGTCTGTCAGTAACAGGTCTCATAACAGAACCTACAGTAAGGCAGTTAAAGTAGTCATCGATAAAGATCAGGACACCGAGGCCAATTGTTGCTAGCTGGGATCCGACTCTGGATTTAACATGCTTGGATGCCCAGTTGCCGAATGCGGCAGATCCGCCCGCCTTATTCATCAAGGCAACTATAATGCCTAAAAATACAAGGAAAACCAGGATTCCGACATTATAAGAGTCTGAAAGAGATGCTATGATTCCGTCCTTGAAAACATGTTCCAACGCAGTAACAGGATGGACCATATAAAGATACTTAACCGGAGTAGGTGTAAAAGAATAGATCAAACCGCCTACCACGACACCGATAAAAAGTGAACTGTAGACTTCTTTGGTAATGAGCGCTAACACGATAGCCACAACCGGCGGTACAAGTGCCCATAAAGTGTTGTACATTAAGGGAATAAATTCGGCTTCCATAAAACCCTCCGAATGATAATTGATTTTTCAATAATAGCACGGAGTATATTTCGTCTCAAACCCACAAAAACAATAAAATAAAGCATTTCAAGTTGTCACTATGCTTATTCATAAAAACCTGCTAACCAAAATCAAGAGCTTGTTGGCAGTTTTCTGTTTTGAAATAACTGGGCATAGCAAACAGACCGGAGTCAAATCCGGTTTTTGTTTTAGCATTTAAGGATTTATGCTGCTTGGTA